>Ga0207648_10000822_pt1 | contig 35076 bp, 23 predicted proteins | sample KBSMisM32_FD_184310 | JGI IMG/M metagenome (GOLD analysis project Ga0207648, IMG submission 184310) | Miscanthus rhizosphere microbial communities from Kellogg Biological Station, Michigan, USA - KBS Miscanthus M3-2 (SPAdes) (version 2) | ecosystem: Host-associated > Plants > Roots >... | reverse complement strand
GAAGACACGCTGGAACATCAACAGGAACAGTGCAACGGTGATGACCGGGATGGCGAACACCAACAGGAACTGCACGACGAGGATCATCCAGGTGAAGATCGGCATCTTCATCAAGGTCATTCCCGGCGCCCGCATGTTGAGGACGGTGACGATCAGGTTGAGCGCACCGGTGAGCGATGCAATACCGGTGATCTGCAGACCGAGCGACCAGAAGTCGACGCCGTGGGTCGGTGAGAACAAGGAGTTGGCATTGGGCTGGTACATGAACCAGCCACCGTCGGCAGCGCCGCCGAGCAACCACGAGGTGTTGAGGAAGATTCCGCCGAACAGGAAGCACCAGAAGCCGAACGCGTTCATCCGCGGGAACGCGACGTCGCGCGCACCGATCTGCAGCGGCACGAAGTAGTTGGCCAACCCGGTGGTCACGGGCATGACGAAGAGGAAGATCATCGTCGTGGCGTGCATCGTGAACATCTGGTTGTAGACGCTGGCGCTGAGCACCGTGTTGTCCGGTGACAGCAGCTGCGTGCGGATCAACAACGCCTCGATGCCGCCGACGAGGAAGAAGAACGTCGCCGACACGGCGTACATCAGGCCGAGCTTCTTGTGGTCGACGGTGAAGATCCACGACCTCCAACCCGTCGTGGTGACGGGGCGGCGGAACACGCCGTACGACGAGGCGGGCGTGACGAACTGCGGCACGTCGCCGGTGGGAAGTGCTGGGACTGCGGAGGGCTGTTCGATGATGGCCATCTGAGCTATTCCTTACTTCCGCTCGAGCAGGTAGGCCACGATCTGGTCGATCTGGTCGTCGGTGAGATTGAGGTTCGGCATTCCTCGGTACTTTCCACCACTCTCGTCTTTTTGTGCCTCGCTGGAGAACATCGGCTTCTTGGCCGGAGCGTTGCGGATCCATTCTCGTAGATCCGCCTCGTTGAAGCACTGCGGGGTGACGCCTTGCAGGTAGAGCTTCCCGAACTCGTCGGGACTGGCGTCGTGCAGCTTCTTGCGGCATTCGTCGGTGAGCAGGTCCCACGTGGCCCCGGCGAACGTCGTGCGCGTCATCAACTTCGTCAGGTTCGGTGCGTTGCCGGCGACGACGTACAGGTCGGGGAAGGCGATGACCGGCTTGTCGCTGTTCGTGCCGTCGGGGTTCTCCTCCATCAGTCCATTGACCTGATGGCAGCGCGAGCACTGGGCCCGGAACGTGTCTTCACCTTGCAGCGCGAGCGCGTCGGTGGGTTTCTCCGCCGGTTTCAGCTGAGTGGCGACCCACGTCGAGAAGTCGTCCGAGTTCAAACCGACCGCGTCCATGCGCATTCGGGCGTGACTGAGACCGCAGAACTCGGTGCACTGACCTTGGTAGATGCCGGGGTGATCGGCCTCCATCCGCAAGGGATGGATGCGACCGGGCACCGCGTCGCGCTTGCCGTTGAGCTTCGGGATCCAGTACGAGTGGATGACGTCGTTGCTGGTGAGCCGGAGCATCACGTGCGTCTTGACCGGCATCACGAGTTCGCCACTGGTGACGATGGGCTCGGCGATGTCGACGCCACCACACTTCTGCACCGGATACTCGTACTCCCACCACCACTGTTGGCCGGTGACGTTGATGACGCATTGCGTGTCGCTCGACTTGGCCAGCGAGAACACCGTGCTGATCGTCGGGATGCCGACGGCGATCAGGATCACCGCGGGAAGGATCGTCAAGCCGATCTCGAGCGTCGGGTTGCCGTGCGTCTGCTTCGGCATCTCCTGGCCGCGGTCGCGGTACTTGACGACGACATAGATGATGACGGAGAAGACGATGACACCGACGACGCCGGCCGCGATGAACACGGGTATCTGGAGGTGGTTGATCTTGCGTGCGTTCTCACCGTCCGGTCGGAACGTGTCCTGCGGGGCGTTCTGCGCGCAGCCGCTGAAGAAGACGGCGGCGGCAACGGCGGCCACGGCTACGGCCGCTCGTTTCTTCACAGATCGCACGGTACTCACTGTCTCTTCGACTCCGCTCATCGCCTAGGGGACCTTGATCTCGATCGGCTTCAGGCCGTCGACACCCGGCACGGTGAGGGTGTACGGCTCGGCACTGGCAATCGACGGCTTCGGCAACGTGAACGTGAGGAACTGGCTGCCGTCCGGGTGAACGAGGGTGGTGCATTCCTTCGGCTGTTGCTTCACGGTCGTGCCGTTGACGTCGATCGTGAACTGGCCCATGTTGACGGTGAGGCGCCGCTTCTCGGAGTCCTTGTTCTTGAAGATGAGGTTGACGATGTTGCCGCGTGAGACGGTGATCGGGTTGACGTTGCCCTGAACCCCGAGCTGGTGAGCGTCGAGCTGGCCGTTCTCCAACGTCACGGTGAGGCCGACGCTGGCCTTCGACGACACCGCCTGTGAACCCTTCTGGTCGGCCTCGGCCTGCTCGCCCGGCCCTTCCTCGGCCAGCGCGCAGACGGCGTTGTTGTCGGTCTGCGTGGTCGGGTGCTCGGCGATGGTCCGCTGGCCGTCGATGGCCATCAGTGCGCCGGTGGCGACGAGGCCGAGTGCCGCGATCGCGCAGACGCCGGCGATGACGCCGCCTCTGATGGTCGGCCGTAGAGCGATGAGGAAGCCGCCGAACAGGATCACGCCACCGGCGAGCACGAACACCACCGGGCCGCCGCTCTTGTTGATCCACAGCATGATCCGCGAGAACGAGTAGATGACGACGCCGAGACCGACCGCGGCCAGAATCGGGAACTCGACCGGGTGCAGCATTCGCTTGCGGAGCCCGGCGTTGTATTCGGGGTCGGCGGAGGCCCGGTCACTCCAACCCTGCACCATCCATTCCAAGCCGGCCGCGAGCACGACGATCACGCCGCCCTTGAAGACGATCGGCTTCGACACCGCTCCGAGGGCGATCGCAGCCACCCCGACCGCGGCGATCAACGGCCACATGCTGCGCGTCGCCGGAGGTTGCGCGGCAGGTGACTCTGCGGTGGCGTGCTCCGACATCGCCGACACGTTGCCGTCGTGGGTGTAGTAGTTGATGCAGAACATGAAGGCGAACGCGACGGCGGCCGTGAGAAGCCCCATGACCCCGAGCCAACCGAAGCCGCCCGACGTCGACAGGCCGTAGACGATGGCGGCCACGAGCGACAGAACGGTGGCTCCGAGGAAGAGTTTGGATCCGGTGGTGAGCATCGTCCCTGTCGCCCTACTTCGTCACGTACACGACGAACCACACTGCGAAGAACAACGCACTGAGGAAGTACCAGTACAAGGCATGCGCGGCGATGAGCTCGCGATCGGACGTGCGGCCACCCATGTAGCGGAAGGCGGTGACGAGGGTGAACCCGATGCCGATGATCATCAGGAGGAGGAAGGTGCCCGTGATCGCGTAGAACATGGTGTTGTACGCAGTGGGGTTCTTGCCGAGGATGGGCAACTTCATGCGGGCGTAGATGTAGGCCTGGGCGTTGACGATGGCCGCGCCGATGATGCCGACGAGGGCGAGGCCCAATGCCGTGTGGCTACGGGCCTCGTTCTTCGCCGCGTACACCGTCCACTGGGCGAACACGAGAATCAGGACGAAGCACAGCAAGATCGTGTTCGCCGGAACCATGGGGATCTTGATCCCCTTCGGCACCCACTGCCCAGCGCTGTCGACCGCTTCGGTTCGGAAGAGCATCCACAGCGCCAACATGGCGCCGACCAACGATCCTGCGGCGACACAACCGAGCGCTGTGCCGACGAACGTCTGCCGCTTCGGGGCAGGCGGCGCGGCGGATGGTAGGGCGAGCATCAGTCGCGTCTCCGTGGCTTGAGATCGAGTAGAGGTTCGGGCGAGGCGACGGTGTGGACGTCGGTGAAGTTGGCGTAGGGAGCCGGCGACGACGTGGCCCATTCCAACGTGTGGCCGTCCCAGGGATCGTCGCCAGCTTCCGCGCCCTTGCGGAACGATCGGAGTGCGAGTCCGACGAACAGCACGACGGTGAGGAACATCAGCACGTGCCCGGCCGCCGACAGACCGTTCCACACGTTCTGCGGACCGGAGTAGTCGAACTCACTGGCGTTGGCGGGTTGCTTGGCGAAACCGGCGACGAAGTACGGGAACGCGGCCAGTGCCGTGGCGATGAAACCGAGAATGGCGACCGGTGCGACCAGCTTGTCGGGGATCAAGCGGCCCCAGAGCTTTGCGCCCCAATACGTGACGGCACCCATCGCGCTGAGCACTGCGCCGTAGACGATGCACAGCCACGTGCCTTCTTCGAACACCGTGCCGGCGAGCTGCGCATCACCGATGAGGTAGACGGCGTTCGCCAGCATGCCGACGAACACCATCAACGCACCGAGCAATGCGAACACCAACGGGACCGTGATCTTCGGCCGACCGCGCAGCGCAAGCCCTCCGACTGCGATCACGATGAAGCCGCCGAGGATCGGCAACAGGTTGAACATCGCGTAGGGCAGCACGTCACTGAACCAGTCGCCGATCGAGAAGTTGCTGATGTTGCGGGAGATGCCGGCGGGCTGCTGGATGACCGTCCCGAGCGCCGCGCTGATGGCCACCAGACCCATGCCCGTGAAGACGACGCCGCGCATCGGAAGGCGCCGACCGCTGGCGACGGCGATCACCTCGGCCGCGAACCCGAACGCCGTCACGGCGTAGACGAACGTGGCCGGTTGGCTGAACCCGAAACCGATCCAGTTGTTGACGCCGACGTTCCCGCCGAAGCCGGCACGCCCATACTGGTAGTCGACGTAGGTGTAGAGCAACGCGCCGGCGAGCGCGGGTAGCACCACCAGCAGGCCGAGCGAGCCGACCAGTGCCGACCAGCTGAACAACGGCACGCGCCGCATGTTCATACCCGGCGCGCGCGTGGTGAGGATGGTCGTGGCCAACGACCCTGCGGCGGCAGCGAGACCGAGGACGACGACGAGCATGCCGGCCAGGAAGAGCCTGACGAACCTGGAGTCGCCACCGCCGGGCCCGCCGTTGGACGCGATCGCGATGACAACGAGGACCGATCCGAAGAACCACGTCCAGAATCCTGCGGCGGCGAGGCGAGGGAACGTCAACGAACGGGCACCGAGCTGTAGGGGAACCACGGCAATGGCGACGCCGAGCAGCAACGGGATCAACACGATGAAGGTGAGGCCGATCCGATAGATCGAGAACAGCTGCGGGATCGCGTTGACGTCGAACATCGCCGCTTCGGCGTCGATCCTCTCGATGCCGAGCAGCGCGGCGACGACGATGCCGCCGAGAAGGCCGACGAGCGAGACACCGATGAACGAGCGTCCGATGAGCTTGTGATCCGTCGTGGTCAACCACTCGCCCACCGATGACGTGCGGGCGCTGGGCGACACTGTGGCGCCAGGTGCGTGCGTCTCGATGGTGGTCATAGGCGGCGAACTCATTTCGTTTCGGGCGCGCTAGCGCGCACCCGATTCAGTGCTCGATCGGTTACGAACGGGTTGGATACACCTGCGAGATTACCCATAGGTCGGCGCGCGGGCGGAAATCCTCAGATGGTCGAGCGAAGCAGGATGTCGATCGTCATCGCGGCGAACAACAACGTGACGTACGTGATGCTGAAGCCGAACACGCGCATCGATCGCTGCGGCGTCGGGTTTTTGCCGAGGTCCGCGGCGCTCCACAGGAACAGACCGCCGGCGACCACCGCAGTGATGCCGTAGATCAGCCCGAGGTCGGCGACCGGAATCAGGATCAAGCTGAAGGCGACCATCAGTGCCGTGTAGCGAAGCATCTTGCGGACGGTGACGGCCGCGGTCTCGACGGCAGGCAACATCGGCACGTTGGCGGCGCGGTAGTCGTCGGCGTAGCGAATGGCGAGCGCCCAGAAGTGCGGCGGCGTCCAGAGGAACATCACCATGAACAGCACGACGGGCGCCCACGCCACGTCGTTGCGAACGGCTGCCCAGCCGACCAGCACAGGAACGGCACCCGCCGCGCCACCGATCACGATGTTCTGCGTGCTGGTGCGCTTCAGCCACAACGTGTACACGAAGACATAGAACAGGGTCGCCGACAGTGCGAGCACGGCCGACAACAGGTTGGCGCCGGCCCACAGCACCGCGAACGCCACCGCTTCGAGAAGGAGAGCGAAGACCAGCGCATTGCGCGGCTGGATCAAGCCCGTCACCAGCGGACGGCCCTGCGTGCGGGGCATCAACTTGTCGATGTCGCGGTCGACCACCATGTTGATCGCGTTGGCCCCACCGGCGGCGAGCGTGCCGCCGACGAGTGTGATCAGCACGAGTGACCACGAAGGCCATCCGCGCTGGGCCAGGACCATCGTCGGCACGGTGGTGATGAGCAGGAGCTCGATGATCCGCGGCTTGGTGAGGGCCACGTACCCGCCGATCGTCGAGGTCGGCGTACGTCGCGAGCCGTGGACGACTCCGCCGCGCCCGTGGCGGGTAGGTGTGAGCCGTGAGGGCACCAGAGGACGAGCGCCGACGGCCATGGGCCCCCATCGTACGGTCGGCGGAACACGGCGCCAAGCGGCAGAATGTCGGCATGGCTCCAACGCCCGTTCCGGTCGAGGTCGGCGAGATCGACACCGACGATGTGACCGTGCCCGATCGGCCATGGATCGTGCTGGTCTGGAACGATCCGATCAACCTGATGAGCTATGTCACGTTCGTGTTCCAGAAGATCTTCGGGTACAGCTTGGAGAAGGCGACCGCGCTGATGCTCGACGTCCATCAGAAAGGCCGGGCCGTGGTTTCCAGCGGCGCCCGGGAGAAGGCCGAGATCGACGTGTTCCGGCTGCACGAGCACGGGCTGTGGGCCACGATGCAGCAAGACGACTGATGGCTCGACGACGCACCTTCATTCCGCCGGTCGAGCGAGTGCGCGACGGCTTCGCGTTCAACATCGGCAACGAAGAACGCCAACTCGTGGCGCGCCTGTTGAACGAACTGAGCCAACTGCTGGTGGGCGAGTCGGGCGACCCACGGCTCGTTCGGATCTTCCCGCCCGCCTACCACCTCGCCGACGATGCCGACGCCGACGCCGAGTACCAACGGCTGATGCGCGAAGAGTTGGTGGCCTCGCGACTGAGCGGAATCACCACCGTCAACGAAGCACTGCAGGCATCGGGCCCGGTGTCCGAGGAGACGATGGTCGCGTTCGTCCAGGCGATCAACGGACTGCGACTGGTGCTCGGCACCATCCTCGACGTCAGTGAGGATCAGGACCCCGACGACATCGACGACGACGATCCGCAGGCGGGCGAGTACCACCTCTACAACTTCTTGAGCTGGCTGCTCGACTGGGCCGTGCGCGCCCTCGGCGAACCCGCCTAGACGTCCTAGTCGACGGGAAAGGCGAAGCAGCCGACCGTGCCGAGGCCCGCATAGGCACCGATGCTGGGGCCGATCCGGTAGCGAACGACCTCGACCACGTTGTCGGCGCTGCCCAACGACTTGGCGAGGGCATCGGTCAACGTCTCGCCGGTGCGGTCACCGAGGCCGACGGCGACGTTCAACCGCGTGCCCCAACCGAGTACCGCCGTGGCCATGGTGTCGACGGCTTCCTCGATCGTGTCGACGCGGGCGAGGATCTCGACGTCGGTCCCGCGCATCGTCATGATCGGCACGCCGTCGCGTTGGGCATGTTCGCCGGTCCTGATGAAGCCGAGTTGGCCGACGACGAACACCGCGCCGACGCGCGGCAACATCGACTCGGCGACCTGCGCGGCCGTCTCCAGGTCTCGACCCTTGGCAACGGCCTCGGCGGCGGCCCAGGCGCAACAGCTGACGCCGAACCCGACGGTTCCGCTGTCGACGACGCGGACGGGCACGTTCACCGATCGCGTTGCCAGGCGGGCGGAGTTCACCGTTCCCGATGTCGCTGCCGTGACGTGCACGGACAAGATCTCGTCACAACCGCGCTGCAACAAGTTCTCGTACGCAACGGCGAACTGGCCCGGGCTGGGATGACTCGTGCTGACACCGGGACGCGGATCGGCGGCCAGCAGACCGTAGAAGTGGTCGGCGTCGAGGTCGACACCTTCGAGGTAGTCGTGCTCGCCGACCGTCACGGTGACGGGCACGATCTCGATTCCGTATCTCTGCGCGAGCGCGTCGGGTAGTTGCGAGTTGGAGTCGGTGCAGATCCCGATCATGCCGAGGACGGCCGGCCGAATCGCATGAGGGCACCATAAACCAAGCGCCCGCGGGTCCGCCCGGAGCCCGGGCGGAAATATGTCAAGGATCCGTCAAGGAGCGAGATCCACGAGCCAGGCCGGTAGACGCTCGGGTCGGCCGGCCGCATTCACGCATCCGTGCACCGTCACCGCGGTCGCTCGCACCTCGCCTTCGTCACCGGCATCGCCGACGGTGAGGAGGTAGGCCATCTGGAACGACGCCCGGGTGGCAGCGGCCAAGGCGAGGTGCACGTCGACCTGGTCGTCGAACCGCAACGGTTGGCGGTACTGCACGAAACACTCGAGCACCGCGTAGTCGAGCCCGGCGGATCGCATCTCCGAATAGGGATGGCCGAGATGTCGCAAGTACTCGACCCGGCCCTCTTCGAGGTACGGGAGGTACCGACTGTGATGGACGATCCCCATCGCGTCGGTCTCGGCGAACCGGACTCTGATTCGATGGTGAAACGGATACGTCGCCGCGTCGAGCGACGGCTCCACGGAGAGACGCACGGCCGCACCGTACCGCAGCCATCTCCTGCGTCCGGGTTGAATCCCTGGCGCGAATTCGGAGACCTGCTGATAGTGTTGCCACGCTCTCAACCGGAAGAAGATCCCTAGCCCCCATCGTCTAGTGGCCTAGGACACCACCCTTTCAAGGTGGCGGCACGGGTTCGAATCCCGTTGGGGGTGCTGATCAGATTGGTTTCGATCTGGTCCCGTGGTGAAGTTGGAGTTCACGCCGGCCTGTCAAGCCGGAGGTCGCGGGTTCGAGTCCCGTCGGGACCGCTGCAATCCAAATTACGGTCGAGTAGCTCAGTCGGCAGAGCACACGCCTGAAAAGCGTGGGGTCACCGGATCGACGCCGGTCTCGACCACCAGTTTGTTTGCGCGATGAGAGATGAGCCCCTCATCTCTCATCGCCTGGCTCGCGCGAAAAATAGGTCGAATGACCTATCCGTTTCCGTGCCCGTTCCCTGGGCCGCCGTGATAGAGGGGGATAACGTGACCGCGTGGCTCCAAGCCCGGCGTCCTCAGTCCAACAACGGCTCCGATGATGACCGATCGGGAACGATCGTCGCTGGAGCGCCAATTGCTCGACGGCATCGGGGCGTTGGAAGGTTCCGGCGAACAGCCACCGGCGACCGCTCTCGACTTGGCGCAGTTGTACGACGTGCAGCTGGCCAGCCGCCACACCGACCTGGCGGCGCGCTGGTTGCGATCGCAGGGCAAGGGCTACTACACGATCGGTTCCGCGGGCCACGAGAGCAACGCCGTCGTGGCGATGACGACGCGACCCACCGACCCGGCTCTGCTGCACTACCGCAGCGGCGGGTTCTATCTCGGGCGCGCCGGGCTCGAGGGCATCAGCGACATCTTGAGCGGTGTGGTCGCGGCCACCAGCGAACCGATCTCCGGCGGCCGTCACAAGGTGTTCGGCCGGCACGATCTGGCCATCATCCCGCAGACGTCGACCATCGCCTCGCATCTGCCTCGCGCAGTCGGCGTCGCCTTCGCGATCGACCGCGCCGCCAAACTGAAGGTTGCCTCGCCGTGGCCCGCTGACGCGATCGCGGTGTGCAGCTTCGGCGACGCATCGGCAAACCACAGCGTGGCCACCGGCGCGTTCAACAGCGCCGCGTACTGCGCGTATCAACGGCTGCCGATGCCGTTGCTGTTCGTGTGCGAGGACAACGGCCTCGGCATCAGTGTGCGCACCCCCACGGGTTGGATCGAGACCACGTTCGCCGGACGACCTCACGTTCGTTACGCCGCGGTCGATGGCGATGACCCTGTCGCCGTCGGCGAAGTGTCCGCCGACATCGTCGAGTGGGTCCGCCGCACGCGGCGACCGGCGTTCCTTCACCTCCGCACCGTGCGCTATGGCGGCCATGCCGGCACGGACGTGGAGAGTGCGTACCGATCGGCCGCGGAGCTGCGCGCCGACGCCGACCGCGATCCGATCGTCGGCACGGCCAAGGCGTTGCTGTCATGCGGTTGGTCGAAGTCGGAATTGCTGCAGCGACACGACGAGGTCGCCGACCTCGTGTACAAGATCGCCGCCGACCTGGCCGACGCCGACCAGCTGCGTACGGCGGAAGAGGTGGTTCGTCCGCTGGCGGTCCGCAGCCCGGAGGAGGTCGAACGACTCGCCCGCCGTCTCACGCCGGCGGAGACCGACGACCTCACCTTCGCCCAGGCCGTCAACACCACGCTGGCCACGGTGCTGGAACGCCAACCGAACGTGTTGGTCTTCGGCGAGGACGTGGCCGTGAAAGGCGGCGTCTACGGCGTCACCAAGGGGCTGCTCACCAAGGCCGGCGGAGGGCGGGTGTTCGACACACTGCTCGACGAGACCTCGATTCTCGGGCTGGCCAACGGCAGCGCGATCAGCGGCTTCGTGCCGGTGCCGGAGATCGAGTACCTGGCCTATCTGCACAACGCCGAGGACCAACTGCGCGGCGAGGCCGCGACGTTGTCCTTCTTCTCGAACGGGCAGTACCGCAACGGACTCGTCGTGCGCGTCGCCGGGTACGGCTATCAGGAGGGCTTCGGCGGACACTTCCACAACGACGACGCGATCGCAGTGTTGCGCGACATTCCGGGCCTCGTCGTCGCCTCGCCGTCGCGGCCCGACGACGCGTCGGCGATGCTGACGACTTGTGTGGCGGCCGCCCAGGTCGACGGAACGGTGTCGGTGTTCCTCGAACCGATCGCCCGCTACCACACGCAAGACTTGTTCGAGCCGGGCGACCGAGGTTGGTTGGCCACGATCGGGCACGACGACCACATACCGATCGGTTCAGCACGCACGTACGGCGACGGTCTCGACCTCACCATCGTCACGTGCGGCAACGGGGTGTTGTTGAGTCTGCGCGTCGCTCGACGACTCGCTGCCCGAGGCGTCGGTGTCCGCGTCGTCGACCTCCGGTGGTTGTCACCCTTGCCGACCGAGGACCTGCTCCGCGAGACCCATGCGACACGGGCGGTGTTGGTGGCCGACGAGACTCGCGCCAGCGGCGGATGGAGTGAAGGTGTGATCACCGCGCTCGTCGAGGGCGGAATCACCACTCGCATCGGTCGCGTCACGAGCAAGGACAGCTTCGTTCCGCTGGGAGACGCGGCCAAACTGGTTCTGCTCAGCGAAGAAGAGATCGAAGCCGCGGCCTACCGACTGCTGCACGGCTGAGCCTCGCCCGTGCCGCTGCAATTGGCGTTCGTCACGTCTGCCAAGCGGCACACCGATCTTCCCGACTCGCCGGGGGAGGTGGCCTTCGTCGGCCGATCGAACGTCGGCAAGTCGTCGCTGATCAACGCGTTGGCCAATCGACGTCAGTTGGCCAAGGTCTCGAACACCCCGGGCCGCACGCAGTTGCTCAACATGTTCGCCCTGCCCAACGGCGCGACCCTGGTCGACCTTCCGGGATATGGCTACGCGGCAGTGCCCGGCCGGGAACGGGCAGGGTGGCAGCCGATGATCGAGGGCTACCTCCTCGAGCGCGAACCACTGTCGCTGGTGTTCGTGCTGGTGGACGGCGAGATCGGCCCGACCAAGCTCGACCTGCAGATGCTGGCCTGGCTGCACGGCAACTCGGTGCCGTATCAGATCGTGGCGACCAAGCTCGACAAGGTCAAGCCGTCCAAGCTCGCCGGTCGGCGCCAACAGCTGGCCAGGGCGTGCCTCCTCGACGAGGGTGATGTGTTGTGGGTGAGTGCCAGCAAGGGAACGGGAATCGATAGATTGCAGGCGCACGTCAACACCCTGCTCACCACATAGATCGACCAGGTGGAACCCATTCCTGAACTACCCATTGCGTCAAGTCCACCACTCGGAGTAGTCTAATCTTTCATGGCTGGCCGGGATAAGCGCATGTCTGCAGAGCTGCTGCGGAAGCTGGGATACAAACCCGACGCGTCTCGCTCCGAAAAAGTGCGCTGGCTGGTGTGGCGATGCGAGCCGCTGCTGCTGGTCGTGCTCGCGGCCCACTACCTCTCGCGAGCTCCCGAGCAGCAAGCTCCGGCGTTGTGGCTGGTCATCGTGGCCATTGCGTGTCTGGGACTCGGTCTGTTCGGCATCATCCAGGCCAGCACCGTGCGGTTGGGATCGATCCGAGCGAGCGTCGCCACCGCTCTTCTGATCGCGATCGCTGCGGTGGCCAAGGGCCAGCTTGTCGACTTCGTGCCGTGGTTCGCCATTCTCGGCATCAGCTATCCGCTGGTGTTCGGGCTACGCCGCGCCTGGCCGTTCATGATCGTCAACGCGATCGGCTGCGGCGTTGCCTCGACCAACGAGTTCGGCGGAGCCGCCAGTTTCCTACGGGTGGTCGTGGTGCTGCTCGGCGGCGTGTTGGCCGGCCTGGTCGCCGACGCGCTCGAAGAGGCCACAGCCTCGGCAGCCCGCGCGACGCGTGACGCGGCACGGGCTCGAACGAGCGAGAACTACCTACGCACCGTCCTCGACACCGCGCCGATCGGGATCCTGGTGATCGGGGCAGAACTCGAGAACTCGTTCATGAACGCGAGGATCTCCCAGTTCCTCGACTCGGCCCCGGTGCTCGACGACCTCGAGGCACTGCGCACCTACATCGACCCGGCCGACCGGCACATCTTCGACGAGCTGCGCGCCAAGGTCGCGAACGGAGAGACGGCGACCTACAGCTGCCGCCTCGAGCTCCCCCATCTCGGGCGGCGCAACGTGCAGATCGTCGCTGCCCCTGCGATCGACGACGACGAACAGAACGCCGGCACGGTCGTCATCGTTCGCGACATGAACGACGAGGTCGGCCGGCGTCGCGAGATGGAGCGCTTCCGTGCAGTCGCCGACGCGACCACTGACCTCGTCGCCATCGCCTCGTTCGGCGACGGCACGAACTACCTCAACCCGGCCGGCGAACGCTTCTTCGGAGCCAACCCGTTGAACCGCAACGACACGTTGAAGTTCATCCCGGAGGAGTACCGCGAGACGATGTTCGCCGAGATCGGCGAGGCCATCCGCGACGGCGGCACGTGGAGCGGTGAGATCGAGATGGTCGACCAGGACGGCGAACGGCACCCGATGTCGGGCGTCGCCGTGGGCATCCGCGACGAACAGGGACACCTCGAAGGCTTCGCCGTCACCTACCGCGACCTGTCGGACCGCAAGCGGCTCGAGGCTCGACTGGCGCACGACGCCGGTCACGATGCACTGACCGGTCTCCCCAACCGGCAGCAACTCTTCAACCTGTTGACCAACACCATCGGCGACCGCGAGCGCATGGCCGTGATGTTCTGCGACCTCGACGACTTCAAGGTCGTCAACGACAGCCTCGGCCACTCCGTCGGCGACCGGCTGCTGCAGGTGGTCGCCGATCGTCTGCAGACGGCGACGCGCGGCGGCGACATCGTCGGACGTCTCGGTGGCGACGAGTTCCTCGTGGTGTGCCGCGACATCGGCACCGATCAGGAAGTCGCCGCGATCGCCGATCGACTCCTCGCCGCAGTCAAGGCGCCGATCAGCCTCGACGGTCGGGAACATGTCGTGTCGATGAGCGTCGGCGTGGCGTTCGGCATCGGCTCCGATCCCGCCAACGAGATCGTCCAGCGCGCCGACTTGGCCATGTACGCGGCGAAGCAGGCCGGCCGCCGACGCGTTGCAATGTTCGACCAGACGATGCGGCGCCAAGTCGACGATCGGCTCGACATGGAACGCGAGCTGCGCGCCGCCTTCCGCGACAACCAGTTGTCGTTGCACTACCAACCGATCGTCAACACCGGCTCGCGCGAGGTGTTGGGCTTCGAGGCGTTGGTTCGGTGGCAGCACCCGACACGAGGCTTGATCCTGCCGGGCAAGTTCATGCCGATCATCGAGACCGCTGGCTTCTCGATCCAGCTCGGCGAGTTCGTGCTCAACGAGGCCACACGTGCGGCGTCGTTGCTGCGTTTGCGCAACCCGAACCTCAGCATGTCGATCAACCTGTCGGCACCCGAACTCAACAACGGGGATCTCGTCGAGAACGTCGCCAAGGCGATCACTCGGGCAGGCATCGGTGCATCGGCGCTGACCGTCGAGATCACCGAGGACATCGTGATGGCCGACATCGTCGCCGCCAAGCCGCAGCTCGACGAGCTGCACGGCCTCGGCGTGCGCATCGCCATCGACGACTTCGGCACCGGCTACTCGAACCTCGCCTTGCTGCGCCAGTTCGCCGCCGACTTCGTCAAGATCGACCGCAGCCTCATCAACGGCCTTGACACCGAACGGGGCGGCAGTGAGTTCGTCAGGCTGATCCTGTCGCTGGCCCACGAACTGGGGTTCGCCCCGATCGCAGAAGGTGTGGAGACCGAAGCCCAGCTCGAGGAGCTGCGCCGGCTGGAGTGCAAGATGGCGCAAGGCTTCCTGTTCGCCAGGCCGATGACGCTCGCCGACGCACTGGCCTTCGCCAGTAGCGGTTCGTACGGACAGCGAGTGTGAAACGCCGATAGGCTTTCCGCTTCGCACGTCACCCACTCGGCGAACAAGGTAGACGGCATGGGACAGATGCAGAACGTGAGCTGGCGGACTGTTGGGTACTCCGCGCTCGGCACTGCGCTGGCCGCCGCGTCCGTCATCGCCGTCTTCAACAGTGACGGCGTCCATCCGACAGCCCTCACGTCGAGCTCCGCCACCAAGTGGCTTGTTGACAACGTCGACCGGCAAGTCGTCCTGGTCGATGGCCTGGCCGGTCACGTCGTCGCCAAGGTGCAGCTCGATCCGGAGACCGATACTGGCGACCAGCAAGAAGCCGTGCAGGGTGCCGGTGGTGCATTCCTGATCGACACCAAGCAGGCGGCGGTGCGCACGATCTCGACCTCGAAGCTGCAGCTCGGCACACCGCAGACCGTCGCCTTGGTGAGCGAGCGCGACGCAATGTTCGGGGTCGGTCCCAGCGGACTCACCATTCTCAGTGCGAACAGCCGAAAGGCCAGTGTCGTCGCGGTCGACGACGCCGGGACGCGACCGGTCGAGGAGATCACTCCATCGACCACGAAGCTGGCGAAGATCGCGTTCGACGGCAGCATTTGGTTGTTCACCAACAACACCGCGACGCACGTCACCATCGACAAGCCGAACGAGGACGAGCCGATTCGCAACCCGCCCGACCAAACGACGACGATCGGCGGGCGAGCAGTCACATTCTCTGCTGGGCGCAACACGGTCGTCGAGTGGTCCGGCGGCGGCAAGGTGGACGTCGACGCCCTTCCCAACGCCAGCCAGGCAATACTGCAGGTGCCGGGCGACGACGCTTCCTGCGTCTGGATGGCCTCCGGCAATTACGTGGCCTGTGTTGGAACAGACCGCATCGAAAAAGGCCCGACCGAGATTCCCGGCCTGAACTTCGACGGTCCTGCCGGCGATCGTCTCGCTGTCTCGGGTTCAGCGGCCGCAGTCGTGCGCGCCGGCACGAACCAGATCGACCGCATCGACCTCGACGCCGGGAAGATGGCGGACGACGCCAACAAGCCTGCGCCGGGGACCGACGCACAGCTCGACGTCACAGCGACAGGCGGTCTCGTGTGGATCGACGACGCCGTCGGCACGGGCGCCTGGGTGATTCACCGGCTCGGTATCAACACCATCGACAAGAACGACAAGAGTGCGGCACTCCTCGACGCGCAGGGACAGCCGGTCGACAATGGAACGAGCAGCGACGCCGGCGACGAGCCTTCGGGCAACGCCACGGGCGACGAGCAATCCCCCGACGACAAGCTCGATCACAACAACACCGAGGATCCTCCCATCGCGGTCGACGACTCGGTCACGGCTCGCGCGGGCAACGACATCACGATCCCTGTCACCAGCAACGATTACGACCCGGACGGCGAACCGATCGCTCTGCTGACTGTCGGCGGAGCGAAGGCGGCCGGGCACGGGATCACCGATGTGATCGACGCCAACACGGTGGCGTATCGACCCGAGACCGGCTACAGCGGCACCGACACGTTCGACTACACCATCACCGATCCGTTCGGCAACAAAGACACAGCGGTGGTCACCGTGCAGTTGTTCCCGCCCGAAAGCCCCAATCAACCGCCGATAGCCCGACCGGACCATGCCAAGACCAGGCCCAACCGTCCGATCAACATCGACGTCCTGACCAACGACATCGACCCCGAGCGAGATCCGCTGACGATCAACACGTTCGCCCAGGATCCTGGCGACTCAGCCATCATCACCGTCACGAAAGGCCCGTCAGGCCTCCCGGCTCTGCGGTACACCTCCACGGTGGCAGGTTTCCACCAGTTCACCTACCAGGCGGCAGATCCACAGGGTGGGCTCAGTCCGAAGACGCTCGTCACCGTCGAGGTGTCGGGAACGAACGCGCCCAACGAGCCACCTGTCGCGGTTCCGGATTCCGTGCGCCTGCGAGTCGGGAGCCACGCGGAAGTCCCCGTGCTGGCAAACGACTTCGACCCCGACGGCGAGGATCTGTTCCTCGTCGCGCCGCTCGTGAACGCGCCAGGTGTCGACGCCACCATCCGCGGTCAAGCGCTCGACATCACGCTCGGCCCAGGCGCTCAACCTTTGTCGGTCGTCAGCTACACGGTCAGCGCCGGACTCGGCGGCGCCACCGTGAAGGGTGAGGTGCTCGTAGTTCGAATCGACGACACCGAGAAAAATCAGCCACCTGTCGCCAACGCCGACACCGCGCGGGTTGTCATCGGCGCCTCGGTGAAGATCCCGGTAACCCAGAACGACGTCGACCCCGACCAGGACCCGATCACGCTCCTCACGGTGTCCGTACCTGCCAACAACGCCGGCACAACCACGAGGGAGGGCAACTCCGTTCGGTTCACGCCGACCCTGGAAGACCTCACCGAGCCCACGCCCGTCACGTTCTCCTACACCATCACCGATGGCCACAATCACGAGCCAGTGACGGGCAAGGTCACGGTCACCGTGTTGCTCGAGGCATTGCCGCAGCCACCGTTGGCTCGCGACGACTTCGCGGACACCGTCGTCGACAAGGCCGTCACGATCGACGTGTTGGCCAACGACAGCGACCCGTCCGGTGGCCAGCCCACCCTCTCCGGCAAACCCGGCTGCCCGAGCGGCGGCGAGGCCGTCATCACCAGCGACGAACGCATTTTGTTCACTCCTCCGACGGGAAGCACCGGCACTTTCCGTTGCACGTACACGGTCACCAACCAACAGAGCCGCGCCGCGTCGGCTTCGATCATCATCACGGTGACAGCGGCAACGGCCGGAAACCACGCTCCCACAGTCAATCAAGTCGCTATCAGCAACCTCTCGGTCAATGTGGGAGGGACGCTGCCGATCAACGCCAACACGATCGCTTCCGATGTCGACGGCGATTCGTTGGTCTTCACCTCCGTCGACAACACGAGCTCCGGCAGTGCCTCGATCGGCGCCAACCCGAGCAGCTTCACCTACACCGCGCCGCCAGTGGGGTCATCGGACACGCTGCCCCAGGCCGTCACGATCGGGTTCACGATCAGCGACGGTAACAACGGAAACGTCAGCGACTCGTTGTCGATCAGACTCATCGATCCCAACACCACTCCACCACCCGGAACGCCGACGCCTCCCAAGGTGATCGATCTCCTGAGGGGCGCTGTTGTCGGAGACACCGTGCAGGTCGACGTGGTCAACAGCAAGGAGCTCCGCGACGCCAACCCGGGCGCGACGCTGTCGCTGACGGATGCGAAGTTCGCGTCCGGTCCCGGGAGCGTGCTGTCGGCGGCGGGCGGCATCGTCACGATGGCGACGACCGGTGCCGGCGAGCTGGTCGTCAACTACACCGTGAACAACACCGATGGTGTATCCGCAAGTGCCAAGATCCGGGTCACCGTCTCACCAGTCCCCAACAATCCGCCAGTCGCCAGGGACGACTCGATGGTCGTGGCCAGCGGAGGGTCCGGCAGCGTCGAGCTGCTGGCCAACGATCTCGGCATCACCGATCCTGCTGACGACGTCCGCGTCGTCTTGAACAACCGACCACCGTCGAACTTCGGTACGGTGCAGCTCAGCCCGACCGGACGCCTGACGTTCCAGGCAACCGCCGACGCTGCTGGCACCGCACCGCTGACGTACACCGTCAGCGACGGTTCCGGCCTGAGCAGCACCGCAACAGTCAGCATCACCCTGCTGCCGTGCACTGAGAGCCAACCGTTTGCCAACGACGTGAGCCTCTTCACGCCGTACATGACTCCCATCGCCATCAATCTGAACGATCCACAATTCGGCATCGTGGGCAGCATCCGTCCGGGCAGCCCGTCGGGCGCGGACCTCAATGGAGCGACGAGCGGCGTCTATACGCCGCAGGCGGGAATGAACGGCACCGAGACGGTGACCTACATCGTCGAGAACGGTTGCAATCAAACCTTCCAGGGGCACTTGGCGATCGACGTGAATCGCAGCCCAGTCGCTGGTTCGTTCACGAAGGAGTTGCCACGCGGCGCGCCTCCCCTGGTCATCACTGCCAACGATCTCGCTTCCGATGACGAGTCGCTCGCCATCGATTCGTTGTCGGGCAATCCGGCCTGGGTGACGCTGGTACCCGGGTCGACTGGCAGCCCGGGGTCCTTCGACAACGCCACGATCCAGGCCAATCCGCCGGCCGGAACTCCGGCCGATACCTACACCATGAACGCGACCGTGCGAGATCCCGGCGGGCTGACGGCGGTGGCGACGATCAAGCTCATCATCCGCAACCTCGCGCCGACTGCGGTGGCCGACGCCTACACGACCGATCAGGCGAACTTCACGTTCGATCCGACGAGCAACGACGTCGATCCGGAAGGCGGACAGCTGTGCCTCACGACCATCGCGGTCACCGGAGGAGCCGGCGCAAACATCATCAGCCCGAACCCCAACAACCCCCCTCCTGGCTGCAACTCATCGGTGCATGTACAACTCGAGCACGGCCAGACGACGTTCAGCTACTCCATCAGTGACGACGGCAGCCTGACCGACACCTCGACGATCACCATCTTGTACAACAACGCCCCCAGCGTGGCCGACGCCAGCGGCGCGACCGCCGGTCAGCCGTCGGTCGACGTCGAGATGACGGTCACCGAACCCGACGGCGATCCCGTCACGTTGACGTGCAACAGCGGCTCGGGCGCCAACCCGGCGTTCAGCACGACGGTCAGACCCCAACCCGGATCGGGGCCGGACCCGGTCGGCCATCCGCGGTTCACCGTCACCGTCACCGTGCTGCAGCCCTTCTCGTCGCCGGGGATCATCCCCTGCTTCGCCACGGACAACTTCGGTGCGGTGTCGAACACGGCAACCATCGCCATCCGCGTCATCGACCCCGGCTGAGCGGAACCGCCCAGGGGCGTCAGCGCAGCGGTGATTGCGTGCGGCGGCGCAACGATCGTGTGCTGAGCCACCACTTCCATCGCCACCAACGCGACGACGAGTTGCGAATGCTCGACTCGACCAACTTCAGCTGATCGACTGCGTCGGCGGCTCGCTTCGGATCACATTCCGCTGTGGCGAAAGTGACAGCGTCAGCGTGTCGTTGCAGACGCCCGAGCGGTGGGCCTGCCGACGGTTGTGTCCTGATGCCGGCTTCGACCAACTCGGCGTTCGTATGACTTGTCTGCAACGACGCCCCGGCATCGACGAGCGCATCCGTGGCCAGTGTCCACGCTGTGCTGACCCGCCGCGCCGGGTCCGGTGCCTTCAACCCCTTGCGACGGCGCAACTTCTTCCACGACACCACGAGGGCGAAGACCACCAATGGCCATAGGAGAAGGCCCGTGAACACGCCGCCGCGCAACGCCCAGATGCCCACGTCGGACCAGCCCGTGTCGGACGCGGGAGGTGTCGGCACCTCGGTCGGCGGGTTGGGGTTGGCCTGCTCGACCTTCTGTTGAATCGGCGGCTGGAGTGCCGGGGGTGTGTCGGGTTGCCCCGCGTTCGCCGGCGATTCGCTGACGTCCTTGGGGTCCGGCAGCAGGCCGTCGACGACTGCCCACCCGCTTTCGAGGCGGACCTCCGGCCAAGCGAACGCATCCGCGGTCTTCAGAGTCGCGGTGCCGCCCGTGTCGTTGAGTTTGTAACCGGTGGCGATACGGGCGTCGACGCCAAGGCTGCGCGCCAGGAGGACGAATCCGGTGAGGAACTGCTCTTCGTTGCCGACGGTGGACTCGCGCAGGAACGTATCGATGCGTGACTGTTGAACACCACCCGGCACCTTCGGATTCAGGGTGAAGTCATCGTGCAGCTTCTTGGCGAGCGCGGCGACCTGCTCGGCGCGCGTGCCGTCCTGGGCGTACTGCTTGGCCAGCGATTCGTAGGAGCTCTCGATATCGGTCGGCGGCACCGTGGGCAGGTTGCCGGCGGTCTCGGGGTCGAACGTCGGCAGCGGCTCCACCGTGAACACCGTCTGGGCGGGCCGCTCGTCACCGATGATGCTGATGACCCGGCGCTCCCGCCCGGCCTCCACAGGGCTGGTGCTGCGAAGCAGGAGGCCGGGGACTGCCCAAACCCCTGTGTCGCTGCGATCGGTGGACACCTTGACGACGACTTGAGGCGCTCCGGTGGGAGGGTCGAGCCGGTTACCGACGGGGATCAATCGGCCACTGACGGACCACGCCTCGCCGTTGTAGACGTCGACGGCCGCCGTACGCCACAAATGGAGCTTGTCGAGGGATGCGGACTGCACTGAGTACACATCGGCCACAGGCGCCTTCTGTTGCGCGTAGACATCGGCCAGGGGGTCGGACAGCGAGAGTTGGCCCGCGGCGTCCTGGGCGTGGCGGGGATTGGCTCGCTCGGTGACCGCGACGCCGATGACGACCGAGACCACGACCGCGGCAAGGCCGGCGGCCACCGCCACAGGTACACCGGCGCGGATGCTGGCGACTCGGTCGTCGAGGCCGATCCACAGCAACACGAACGCCGACACGACAGCGCACAGCAGGGGCTGCCATTGCGGACCGTCCGGCGCCCCGACGGCGATGAGAGCCGCCATCGCCACGACCATGGGAACGATCGGCAGTGCCCGCCAACGCCTGCGCATGGACAGGTCGGCGGCGATGGACGTCGCCAGGAAGACGAGCGCACCGAGCGCCACGAGGATGGTCGGGAACCGCGGGCTCGGCCATGCTGTCGTGAGGATCTGATGGGGCCCGTCGAGGAGGCCACGCGTGAAGGATTTTGCGGTGCCGCCCGACGCGTAGGCGACTGCCATACCGGACGCCACGAACCCGGCGACCTGCGCGGCGAAGCGCACAACCACGTGCTGGCGGTAGATCAACCAACCGACGACGACCGCGACGCCCGCGGGGATGAACAGCACGGGTTCGATGTTGCTGCCCACGACTCTGGCGCCACTGAGTGCCAGTCCGGAGGCGAACACGAAGACGGCAAGGGCGCGCACGATCCGGCGACCGTTGGTCAGACCTGGAGCCGTCAGTTCCACATCGCCCACCTCTCGGCGAACTGGCCGGCGTCGTTCGCGGCGATCGCCGGGCATGTCAGCCCGGCCGTCTCGGCGCCGACACCGACCCGGGCGACGCTGATCTGTTCGGCGTGGGCAAACACCGTCGAGGGGCCCCGCGGCCCGGTGATGATGAGGACGGCCGCGCCGCCCATGCCGCCGGTGAACAAGCTGGCCACGGACAGGACATCGGTTCCGGTCCCCTGCTGGACCGGTGTCAGCAGGTCGAGCATCTCGGAGTGGTCGACGAGCGCGTACGGGCGTCCGGCGCGCGTGCGCGAGGTCGTGCGCACGACCACGTCGAGCCCCGAGCGGAGTGCGAACGCGGCGACGCTCGCGCCGGCGTCGACGATCTCTTCGAAATCGTCGGGGGTGGCGACATCGGCCGACGTATCGATGACGACGGTGAACTCGTGCCGGCGCAGGTCGACGAACTCGCGAACCATCAGCGTCGCCGCTCGCGCCGAGGTCGGCCAGTGGATGAGACGTGTGTCGTCGCCGTACTGGTACTCCCGCAACGACTGGAAACCGGACTGCGGATCGCCCGAGGGCCGGCGCAGCACCGCATCGTTGGTGATGACGCGGATGGCGCCGGACGCGGTGATGAGCGGGTACACACGCGGGTGCACGACCACCGATCCCATCTGCCCCATCTCCCGGCTGGCGGTCGCCAGGCCGAGCTGATCGGTGCGCTCGAACGAAAGCGGTCCGATCGGGAAGATCCCGCGGCGGCGCGTGGCGAACTCGGCGTCGACCTCGTAGCGCGTCATCCGCGGCAACGTCGGAATGTCGAACACCTGGTGCACGCCCTGGAACTCGTCGGTGAGGCGAGTCGACCCGAGCCGGTGTTGGGTCTGGTTGAAGATCTGGTAGCGAACGTGGACGATCTCCCCACGGGCCACGCGGGCGGTGATGAGACGTCGCCGGGCATTGTGCTTGGTCGGGCGCCGTGACGTGTACAAGGCCAGCCCGACCGCGATGAGACCGGCGCCGGCGAGCGCGAGCAGTTCTTCATACCTCCACAACAGGCCGAAGAACGCGCAGACCACGGTGCCGACCAGCACACCCAGGCCGGTACGAGTCAGCATCCCGTCAGCCTTCGCGATGGCGGGGTACAGCGATGTCGTCGACGATCTCGGCCAGCACCTGCTCGCTGCGAACGCCGCGCAACTCTGCTTCGGAGCTCAACGAGATGCGATGACCGAAGACCGGCTCGACGAGCGTCTTGATGTCGTCGGGTGTGACGTACCCACGTTGCTCACTTGCCGCGTACGCCTTGGCGACGCGCATCAGCGACAGGGTGCCACGAGTCGACACGCCGAGGCGCAGGTCGGGATGGGTTCGCGTGGCGTTGGCGAGGCGGACGATGTAGTCGTTGATGCTGTGGACGACCTCGATCTGCTCGATCGAGGCGATCAGCTGTTCGAGTTGGGTGGCGTTGGTGACCGCGGGTACGCCTCGGTCGCGGTTCTCGCGTCGGTACGCCTCGAGCACGATCACCTCGGTGGCCTGGTCGGCGTAGCCGAGCGACAACTTCATCGCGAAGCGGTCGAGCTGCACGTCGGGCAGCGGGAAGGTGCCGTGGAAGTCGCGGGGGTTCTGGGTGGCGATGACGAAGAACGGCCTCGGCACCAGGTGGGGAACGCCGTCGGCCGTGACCTGCCGCTCCTCCATCACCTCGAGCAACGCCGACTGGGTCTTCGGGCTGGCGCGGTTGATCTCGTCGCCGATCAGCACGTTGGTGAACACCGGACCCTGGCGGAACGAGAACGACGAGGTGCGCTGATCGAACACCATCACCCCGGTGACGTCGCTCGGCAGCAGGTCGGGGGTGAACTGGACACGCTTCCACGAACCGGCGATCGAACCGGCAATCGCCTTCGCCATCGACGTCTTGCCCGTGCCGGGAACGTCGTCGATGAGCAGATGACCCTCTGTGAGCAGGCAACACAGGGCCAGCCGAATGGACTCGGCCTTGCCGCGAACGATGCTTTCGACGTTGTCGATCAACGCGTGGAATACGCTGGCTACCTGGTCCGCCATGTCCCGTGATGCTATCGCTGATCCAGCCTGGTCACGGGCTCCGCGTCTTCGCGGGGATCAGAACTTGACGTTGTCTTGAATTTTGGGGTTATCTCGTGAGCCGGTCGTACCGATACAGAAGCAGTGACGCCCGTGTATGTCGCCGAACCGTGACGACTCTAGGGTCGCGCCCGCATCCATGGACCTGATCGTTTCGACTTCTCAAGGCGAGGCCGAGATATCGGTGAACGCCGTCCACGAATCGGTCACTCTCGCCGACCTCCTGGACCGGGTGCTCAGCTCGTCTCCACCCGCACTCGTGTTCGTCGACGGCCGTCCGACACCGACAGGCACTCTGATGAGCGCCGCGGGTCTGGTGACCGGGTCGTTGATCGAGGTCGTCGCGCCGACCGAGGGACACGGCAACGCCGCCGTCACGCTCGTACAGGCGGCAGGCGAGGGCGGAGGCAACCGGCGGCCGCTGCAGCCGGGTCGCTACTCGCTCGGCACCGCCCGGCGGGCCAACGTCGCGCCGCTGACGTTCAACGAAGTGCTGGTGCCGCGGTGCGAGATCGTCGTCGACCACGCCGGCCAGGTGAACGTTGCCGCCAACCAGGGGGATCTCGACGGCCGAACGATCGCGTACCCGACCCGGTGGCAGGAGGAGCGGCTGCGGATCGGCCACCGCGTGTTCCGGCTCGACACGGTCGCCGACGATCGGGCCACCTCGCTCAAGCCGACCCCGCAGGGCCAGCTGAACTTCGTCCGTGGGCCACGCGACCAAGAAGTCGTGGAGCCAGAGCAGAACGGCAAGGCGCGCAGTGGCGGCCGGCGGCGTCGCAGAAGCCGCACGCCCGTGCCGGAGATCGCACCGCCGCCTGTGGTGCCGGTCGATCCGGAACGGGCCGCATTCGACGCCGAGCTCGAGACACGCCGCCATGCTCATCTGGACCTGGCCGAAGTGGTCAGACGGGCCTCCGACCTGTCAGCACACCTGTGGGAGCGCCGCCCCGGCGACGACGACGCCTTCATCTTCAGCATCGGCCTCGCCGACCAACGCTGGGTACCCGAGGACCCCGACTTCGACCCTGGCGATTTCACGACGTTGCCGGCCGCGCCCGTGCTGGTCGACCTGGTCAACCAGCGCGGCATCGGGTTCGCCAGCACTCCACCCCAAGCCAGGGCAGCCGCCCGTGCACTCGTGATGCAGGCCTGCGTCACCCACAGCCCCGACGATCTCGACGTCGTCGTGCTGGCCCCGCCGGCAGGTGCGGCCCGCTGGGAGTGGATCAAGTGGCTCCCCCACGCCCGTGCGTCACAGGGAGTGCAACTGCTCAGCGACGACGAGGCGATCTCCGACTGGGTGAACGCCCAACGCACCCTGACCACGGTCGTGGCAAGCATCCAGTCGCTCGGTCGGCCCATCACCCCGAGCCGCGTCACTCTCGCGGTCGTCGACAACCCAGGTCTGTGGCGCGGGAGGGCGGCGATGCTTCGGGGGTTGTTCGCCGAAGCACAACTGCCGGTGCGATTCGTGGCCATCACCGACCGGGCGGACGACGTGCCCGCGGTCTGCACGACGATCGTGCGCATCGAGGCCAACGGTGCCGCCGAGGTCGACTTCCCTATCAGCGGTCCGACCGTGACCGACGTCGTCCCGTTCGTGCTCGAACACGACGTAGCGGTGGCCGCGGCACGCAAGCTCAGCCCGCTCGAGGACAACACGGTGCAACAGACGGCGAAGGCCCAGCTGCCACCGACGGTGTCGTTGACGTCGCTCGTCGACCCGGACGGGTTCGACGCCCAGAGGCTGACGGAACGCTGGAGCTCGAGTCGCAGAACCCGGCGTCTGCGAGTCGTGGTCGGTTGCGGTGAGAACGGTCCGGTCGAGCTCGACCTGGTCGACGACGGCCCGAATGTCCTGATCGTCGGGGCCCCACGCTCGGGCAAGACCGAACTGCTCCGCACCATCGTGTCGTCCCTCATCGCCACCAACGACCCACGCGCGGTCAACATCGTCTGCGTCGAGCCGACGGACGGGTCGTCGTTCGGTGCGTTCGCCGGCGCCGAGCACGTCGTCGGGTACGTCGACTCGTTCGACGAGCACGACGGTGTGCGCCTGCTGCGCGCCGTGCAGGCGGAGGTCAACCGGCGCGCCCGAGCGCTGGCAGCTCGTCACGCAGTGAACCTCGCCGACTACGAACCCGCGACGCTCGACACCGCATGGTCGGGGCAGCAGGATCCGATCTCGCGGCTCGTCATCGTCGTCGACGATGCCGCCGACGTCTTGTCGCGACACCCCGCGTTCCTGCCGCAGCTGATCGAACTGGCCGACCGATCGCGGCACCTCGGACTGCACCTGATCCTGGCGACCACGCAACTGCCGCGGCCGATCGAGCCGAGCCTCAAGTCGTACGCGAACATTCGAGTTGCACTGCGGATGAACGACTCCGCCGAAGCCGTGGCGTTGATGGGCAGCCGCGATCCGGTGCACGTGTCGATGCACACACCCGGTCGCGGTTCGATCCGGATCGCCGACGGCGTCGCCCAACCAGTGCAGTTCGCCTCGGCAGCGGCGACGTCTGCGGACCTCATGGAGATCACTCCGTTCATCCTGGCCCGCGACCCGAACGCTGCCGAACGCAAGATCATCAACCGTGTCGCCGACAACGGCGTCGACACACGCAGCAACGGCGGAGTTCGCCATCTCGTCGAGGTGGCCGGGGAAGCAGCCGCAAAGTTGGACGACTTCGAGCGCCACCAGCTCCTCTGCCCGGACTTGCCGGCGGACCTCCCGTACGACCAGATCTCCTCGCCACGAGCGAACACGTCCGAGGCCCACGGCGCGGCCTTCGCGCTCAGCGATCTGCCCGACGATCACACCCAGACACCACGCCGCTGGGATCCGGCTCACGACGGGAATCTCCTCATCCTCGGTGGCTCGCCCACGGAACGCTCGAATGCGCTGGCGACGATGTTCCTCGCCGTCACCGACCGGATGGCGCCGGATCGAATCCACGGGTATGTCGTCGACTGCGCGAACGGGCCGGTCACCAGGTTGAGTGCGTTCGAAGCGCTGCCGGCGTGCGCAGCCGTCGCGACCCACGACGATCCGGATCGGATACTGCGGGTGTTGGCGCGCATCGTCGAGGCGCTCGACAGCCGGGCGATTCGTGAGCCGAGCCCGAGCGATCCGACCATGGTCCTGGTGGTCAACGACGTGGGTTCCTTGCTGCGCACGCTCGAGCCGGGCGGCGAGTACGAACAGGGGCGCGAGCTGTTGGAGCGGATCGTCAGCAGCGGCCCACTGCACGGCATCACCACCGTGATGACCGCGGTCGGCGAACACGCTGCACCGGCCCGATTGCTCGGCCAGTTCCAACAGCGCATCGTGTTGCACCTCGACGACCGCGGTGCATATCGCACCATGGGTGTGGAAGCGGGCCGCATCCCACCACAGATCCCCGGCCGGGCGATCACCCTGCCGGATCAGGTCGAGATCCAGCTCGCCTCGATCACCGATGTCGGCACCGCGGTGGCTGATCGCCTCGACCGTCATGGCGAGCCCGCGGGGCCTGCCCAGGTCGTCCGCACACCCGACCGCGTCGCCTTGGCCGAGTTCATCGACGCCTCGATGTACCGCGACCTCCGGTGGAGCCTGCCCGTCGGTCTCGACGCACGGACCTTGGAACCGGCCGCGATACGACTCGAGCGCCCCGGTGGTGGGCTCGTTCTCGGCGACGCCGGCAGCGGCAAGTCGACGGTGTTGGCCAATCTCGCCCGCTGTGCGTTGAGCGTCGGGGCCGACGTCGACATCCATGCGATCGCCTCGACGTGGAGCCCGCTGCTGCTCCTGCAGGGGTTGACCAGCGCTACAACCCTGGCGGGCGTCGACAAGTGGGCGGCGGAGTTCTTCGACCAGAGCACACGGCCCCGCCTCGTGTTCGTCGACGATGCGGATCGGCTCGAGGGCGAGGTCTTCGAACGGCTCGTGTCGCTCGATGACCCGCAGTTGTTCGTGATCGCCGCCGGACGCACTCGCGACCTCGAGTCTGCGGGCCACTGGACCGCGCCGCTTCGCCGTTCGCGCGCCGCGGTGATCCTGCGTCCTCTGGCGGGTGACGCGGCGATGTTCGGCCTGCACCTGCGCGTCGTGTCGTCGCACCCGGCGATCGGCCGCGGCCTGTTGGTCGACGACGACACCACCACGCCGGTCCTCGTCGGATCTGCGATCGATTCGGACGAGGCCCGAGCGGAAGGAGAGCTCTCATGATGCGACGCGGCGACGGAATCGGTATCGAAGTGCTTCCGGAGTCGCTGCGCGGCGTCCGCCTCGAGCAGGACGCTCCCGGGCGCGTCGCCAAGGTCGCCGGGATCGCTTGCGACACGACCAACGATCTGATGTTGCTCGACGGCCTCGCTCGTCTGCGCAGCCTGCTCGACGAGGACGGCCAGCCGACCAGGGTCTGCATGTGGCGCGAGGACACGTGCATCCAGTCCCTCGACATCACCGGCTGGAGCACGACGGAGATCAACCTGCACCGCTCGAAGCTCGTCGACGTGTCCGCCACGATCGAGATGTCGTCCAGCGCCCGGCGGCTGCTTGCCCACGTCCAGACCGACATGATCCGGCATCGCCGCGTGGAGCGCTTCGTGCGTCAGGCGGGATTCGACCTGCAGTCGATCGAGCCGACCCCGGTGTCGATCGCCAGGCTCGTGCCGTCGTACACGATGCGTCTCATCGGAAGCCGCGGCGACAGCCAACCGTGGACGGCCGTCGTACACGACCATCTCGTGCTCGCCGCCGCGCGGGGAGCCGAAGGCCGATCCGACACGCTGCACACCGAGCTACTCGCAACCAGTTGGTCCGCGCCGATCGAAGACCTCCGTGAACGCCTGCTCGATCCGACCCAGTTGGCACTCGCCCTGAACCAACCGGCGGGCATCGCCGTGTCGCTCGGATTGAGCCTGGTCGGCGACCCCTATCCGGAGTTCCCCGACACGCATCCGGCGTGGGGGCCGCGGTTGGCGGGAGCCCTCGGCGCAGCGGTCGCGGCCGCGGGCCTCGCCGGCAGGGTGCACGAGATGCAACCACTCGTGGCTCCGCACGCGTTCAGCGACGACGGCGGTGTGTGGGTCATCGAAAAGATCGGTGAGGTCGCTCCGGCCGCGCCGGTCGCGACGCCGCGCAAGAAGTGGCGACGGTCGCGTGCCGGTTCGTTGACCTGACGTCGACGCGTCTAGCCGCTGGCGCCGACGGAATCGGCGACGATCTCGTGCACCAGATCGCCGGTCAACTCGTCGTACTGGCACAGCGCGTCGGCCACGGCCAACAGTGCGCCTCGATGCTCGAGCAACATGCAGGCTGCCTTGTCCGCCGCCTTGTTGAGCAGTTCGTCGGCCTGCATCCTCGACCCCTCGTCGGCGAGGACCTTGGCGACGATGTTGCCCATCATGTGCATCTCGGCGGCCTGGAGGCTGAGCAGGCTGTCGCCGGCGCCGACCAGACCGATCAACTGCGCAGCGATGCCGGTTGCCGCGGCCAGGTCGGAGGCGATGCCGGTGGATGCCTCGCCGTACTCCTGGATCTCGGCGGCCCGTCCGGCGAGCGCGACGACGATGAGGTCGCGCAACTCCGACGGAGTGTGCAGATGACGCTCGTCGGTGTCGTCGTGGGCGACGAGACCGAGCGAACCCGATCGGCGAAGGATCGAAGCGACGCGCACGTCGCGACCCACCAACACAGCCGTCACCGCATGACCGGCCTCGTGCACGGCGATGCGACGACGCTCTTCCGGGTGGTAGCCGACATCTTGGGACAGCCCGACCTCGGTGATCAGCTGTGCCTCGACGAGATCGGTGACCCCGAGCGACTTGCGACCGTCGCGCAGGGCGATGATCAACGCCTCGTCGAGCAGCCGCTCGATGCGGACCGGGCTGTAGCCGGCGGTGCGGTCGGCGATGGCAACGGCGTTGACCTCGGGTTCGTGCGACTTCCGCTTGAGGTAGTAGTCGGCGATCGCGATCCGGTCGACTCGCGGCGGAAGGTCGAAGTGGATGGTGCGGTCGAAACGGCCGGGGCGCAGCAGTGCCGGATCGAGTCCCTCGGCACGGTTGGTGGCAGCGAAGACCAAGACGTTGGCCGGCGTCATCTTGGCGTGGGGCAGTGCCTTGGATGGTGGCAGCAACAGGTTGACGCGGTCGATCATCTTGCTCTTGAACTTGCCCCAGCCGGTCGGCAGGTCGAAGCTCTGCATCTGCACCAGCAATTCGTTGACGATGCCCGCGGCGCCTTCACGCATGCCGCCACTGCCCATGCCGGAGCGGGCCATGCCGATCGCGTCGAACTCCTCGATGAAACCGATGGCGCCACCTTCGGCTCGTGCCGCCTGACGCAGGGCCTTGAAGAACTGGCGGATCTTGCGGTTGGTCATGCCGAAGAAGTGCGATTGGAACTCGCTGGCCGAAACGAACAGGAACGGCACCTCGGCCTCGGCGGCGATCGCCTTCGCCAAATAGGTCTTGCCGGTGCCCGGTGCACCCTCGAACAGAACGCCGCGGCGCGGCGAGCCGCCCATCTCCTCCGAGAACGTCTCGTGGTTCAAGAAGAGGTTCAGGGTGTCGATTGCTTCCCGGCGCGTCGCGTCGGCCCCGACCACGTCGGAGAGCCGGATGGTCGAGTCCGAGGGTCGCAACGTGGTGTGCGGCGACTTTCCCGACGTCAGCAGCGGGATCATCATCATCCCAGTGATCATCACCAGCATCAGGCCGAGCATCGCCAGCTCGGGACTGTTGCGGATGAGCGGTGGAATGCCGAAGTGCACCGGGCTGCCCACGAGGTACCGGTACCAGTACCAGGCCAGCGGCATTGCCAAGGCGACGAGCAGGCGGGTCAACCGCTGCTGACGCTTGCGCTCCCGATTCGCGGTGGCATTGACGTGCCGGCCGCGCAGCACCGAGCCCAGCTGCATCTCGGTGATATCCATCGAACTCGTTCCCCGTGTGTCCTGCGCCATGAATGAGCACAGTAATTGGTTGACACAGAGTGTGCAACTGGTTCACTCTGCGTGGTGACTGGCTGGACCGGCGGCGACGCTCATTGACGAGTTCTTGAGTATTCGGGGCCCCGATCAGCCGCCTGAGCTGCGGTCATTCGTCGATCAAAGGCTTGCGGCGGGCCCGTTTGCGCTCGGCAACGTGCCGTTTCGAGTCGAGGCGCTGTTGCACGGCCCCCGCGGACGGCCTGGTGGTGCGCCGAGGCCGCGGCGGAGGCTTGGCGGCCTCGTCGAGCCGTTCCATCGCCGTCGCCCAGGCGGTGGCACGGTTGCGGAACTGCGATCTCGAGGTGGCCGACGAGGCGGAGATGGACGGACCGGTGCGGGCCACGACCCTGTCGCGGACCGTTGGGCGAAGCCCGGCGCGCTCGACGTCGATCGTCACCGTCACCGCCGTGTCGGAGGTGTTGGCGTGCTGCCCGCCGGGCCCACCCGAGCGCGTCGCGATCCAGGTCACCGCATCGGCAGCGACGCTCAGACCACGAGGTGTGCGGTACCGGCCGTCGACTGCTTCCACGGCCACATTGTGACCGCTAGCGTCATCGACGTGAACCCTTGGGAGCAGTTGATGGAGGGGATCGACCTTCCCTTCCATCCCGACCTGACCATTCCGTCGCTCACCGAAGTCGCCCTGCCGATCCCGCAGCCGGATCCGGTCGACGACGTCGAGGCGGCCGCGCACAGCCAGGTGGTGCAGAAGTTGGCAGGGTCGGTGAGGGCCGGGATGACGGTCGCCGTCGGTGCCGGCAGCCGTGGTCTGGTCGAGCGGGTTCCGTTGCTGCGAGGGGCGATCTCCGGCCTGCGCGAGCTCGGCGCGCAGCCGTTCGTCGTGCCGGCGATGGGCAGTCACGGCGGCGCTACCGCCGAAGGCCAGCGCTCGATGCTCGAGAGCCTGGGAATGACCGAGGCCGCCATCGACTGCGAGATCAGGGCGACGATGGAGACCGTGGAGGTCGCCCGCACCGCCGATGGTATGCCGTTGTATCTCGACCGCAACGCCGCCGGCGCAGATCGGATCATGCCGGTGAACCGCATCAAGCCGCACACCTGTTTCAAAGGGCCGATCGAGAGCGGCTTGACGAAGATGGCCGTGGTCGGTTTCGGCAAACAGCCCGGTGCCGCCCAGATCCACGCCTGCGGGCCGGTCGAGATGCGCAACCGCCTGCTGAACGGCATCGACGCGCTGAAGAAGACCGGGCGCCTGCTCGGTGGTGTCGGTTCGCTCGAGTCGGCCGATGGCCAGGTGGTCAACGTGCGCGCCCTCACCGGTGAAGAGGTCGGCAGCGAGGCCGAGATCACCCTCACCGACGATGCGCGTGACCTCGTGCCGCCGCTGCCGTTCGACGTGATCGACGTGTTGATCATCGAGCAGGGCGGCAAGGACATCAGCGGTACGACGATGGACCCCAACGTCACCGGACGGTTCTGGGTGCACGGGCTCGCCGACTCCGAGTCACCGCGCGTCAGCACGATCGTGTTGCTGGGCATCACCGAGGTGTCGGGCGGCAACGTGCTGGGCATCGGTTTCGCCGACTTCATCCCGGCGTCGGTGGCTGCCGGCATCAACTGGCAGAAGACCTACGTCAACTGCTTCACCGCCGGACCGTCGGGGGTTCGTCGCAGCCGGATGCCGATGGTGCTGCCCACCGAGGACGACTGCCTCAAGGCGGCACTCAGCATGTGCGGCAAGGCCGTCGACGAACCCAAGAACGTGGTACGCATCCGCAGCACCTTGCATCTCACCAAGTGCTGGGTCAGCGAGCCCCTGCTCTCCCAACTCCCCGCCGGCGCCACTGTTCTTTGAATGGTCGGGACTGGCGTCCGCTCGCTCCGCTCGCTTTCGCCGCTCCCCCCATGCGGCTCGTCGCCGGCGGTTCCCTCGCCGCGCGCCCGTCCTTGCGAATCGTCAGTGACGAAACTCGCGCAACGCACACGCACCGTTTGGTGACTCAGGCCCCTATAGGGGGCCGCAAACGCCAAACGCAGGGTTGAGTTTCGTCACTGACGATTCACGAGGGGAGGTCAGGGGCGGGTGGACTCGGCGGCGTCGAGTTGGGCGCGGGTCAACAGGGCGGTCATGGTGAGGCCGTCGTCGGCGAGCGCGGCACCGTGATCGGGGCTGCGGTCGATCACACAGACGACGTGATCCACGATCGCGCCCAACTCCCGGAGTTGCCGGGTGGAGATCACCACCTGACCGCCGGTGGTGATCACGTCCTCGATGACGGTCACCCGCTTGCCGACGATGTCGGCACCCTCGGCGAGCTGAGCTGTGCCATAGGTCTTGGCCTCCTTGCGGACGAAGGCCGCGGGCAGGCCGGTCTGAAGCGACAGGGCGGTCGCGATCGGCACGCCGCCGAGCTCCAGTCCGGCGAGCACTTCGGTGCCGGTCGGCAGCAGCGGCACGAGCGCCTCGGCGATGTCCGCGAGCAGTACCGGGTCCGCCTCGAAGCGGTACTTGTCGAAGTACTCGGTTGCGATCTGCCCGGAGCGGAGCGTGAAGGTTCCGGTCAGGCGGGCAATCGAGTTGACCCGCTGCGCCAGTTCGTCAAGAGACATGGTTGCCATCTTGTTGAGTTCGACGCTCTCGCATCAAGACCTCCTGCGCGACGGTGGCGACATGTGCTCCGTCCGCGGAGAACACGTGACCGATCGACAGACCGCGACCGCCCCCGAAGCTGTGACAGCTGAAGTCGTGCAAATGCCATTCATCGACCCGCACCGGCCGATGGAACCAGATCGTGTGGTCGAGGCTGGCCGCATACATTCGCTCGTGGTCCAGACCCGTTGCCGCCCGGACGCAATCGGTCGGCAGGTCGTCGGACAGATATGCCAACCAGCACCGGTGCAGCAATTGGTCATCGCCCAATTCGGCATCGATCTTCATCCATGCCAGCGTGCGACCGGCACCGGGCTGAACGGTGGTCGGTGCCCAGTCTGACGGGACGAAGCAACGCAGCGACGAGGGCGTCCATGACTCCGATATCAACGATTCCGGACCGGGGACATTTGGATCCATAGTGATCGTCTGCAGATCGAGGGAGGCCTCCGCCAGCTGGAACGACGCCTCCAGGTTGAGGATCGCCCCGATGGCCTGGCGGGCGATGACCCGACGTGTCGAGAAGCTGCGACCGTTCCTGATCCGATCGACCTCGAACCGGATGGGCTCGGTGTGATCACCGCGACGAATGAAATACGAACGCAGGGAATGGACGCTCAGCCCCGTATCCACGGTGCCGGCAGCCGCCCGCAACGCCTGGGCGACGATCTGCCCGCCATACAATCCGCCCCATGGATACCGCGGTCCAATACCCACGAAGGTGTCGGGCCCATGGGACTCAAGGTCGAAAAGTCGACTGAGATCCATTGGATCAACTCTAACTATTGAGTTTCCGGAATATGAAACTATGATTCGTCGCATGGCTAAGCGAGGGCCAAAAGGCCCGATGACCGACGAACACAAAGCAGCGCTGGCGACAGGCCGAAACGAAGGCAATGCCGTGCGCAACTATCTCGAGGCATTGCGCAGCAACAAACCCAAGCGTGGCCGCCGTCGCACCCGCGAATCGATCGCCGCCCGCTTGTCCGCGATCGACGCCGAACTCGACACTGCAGACCCGATGTCCGAGCTCCGACTGCGGCAGGAACGCCGCGATCTTCAGGCGGAGATGGAGTCGATGGGCACCAAGGTCGACATCAGTGCTTTGGAAGAGGGATTCATCACCGTCGCCAAGTCATACAGCGCTCGGCAAGGCATCTCGTATGCCACCTGGCGCGAAATCGGCGTCGACGCAGCAGTTCTGAAACGGGCCGGGATCAGCCGTTCGGACTAGTTCAACTTGTCGAGCGCGGCGAACACCGCATCGGTGTGCCGCAGCGATCGTTGTAGGTCGAATGCCTCGTCGAGCAACTGCGGCTTCACGTCGACCCGCGGATCAGCATCGAGCAGCTCCCGGAACGTTCTCTGTTCGCTCCATGCCCTGGCCGCGTTGTCCTGCACGACCCGGTACGCCTCGTCGCGGTCGAGGCCGCTCTGCACCAGCGCCAGCAACACCGGCTGGCTGAACACCAGGCCGCGAGTGGAGTCGAGGTTCGCCTTCATGCGGTCGGGGAAGACCTGCAGCCCGGCGAGCAGTCGTTGCATGCGCCGCAGCACGTAGTACGCCATCAGCGAGCTGTCGGGCAGCACGATCCGTTCCACCGAGCTGTGGGAGATGTCGCGTTCGTGCCACAGGGCGACGTCCTGCATCCCCGCTTGCAGGTTGCCGCGCAGCACGCGCGACAGGCCGGTGATCGTCTCGGCGCTGATCGGGTTGCGCTTGTGGGGCATCGCGCTGGAACCCTTCTGGCCCGGCTTGAAACCCTCCTGCACTTCGCCGACCTCGGTGCGTTGGAGGTGACGCAGTT
>Ga0207648_10000821_pt1 | contig 35108 bp, 31 predicted proteins | sample KBSMisM32_FD_184310 | JGI IMG/M metagenome (GOLD analysis project Ga0207648, IMG submission 184310) | Miscanthus rhizosphere microbial communities from Kellogg Biological Station, Michigan, USA - KBS Miscanthus M3-2 (SPAdes) (version 2) | ecosystem: Host-associated > Plants > Roots >... | reverse complement strand
CCAGTACGCCACGTCGTTCACCGCGTCCGAGGCGCTGGCGGCCAAGGTCAAGTCTGGCGACGCTGCCGCCACCAAACGCTACCTGTCGTTCCTCAGCGCCGGCGGCTCGAAGTATCCGATCGACCTGCTCAAGGACGCCGGAGTGGACATGACCACCGACGAACCGCTCACCCTCACCATCCAGTCGATGAACCGGGTGATGGACGAGATGGAAAAGATCCTGGCCGCCAAAGGGCAGGCAGGTAAGTAGCTATACTCACTCACCCGCGATGGGCTTCTTGGATGTCTTCCGGTGGGGACTGCTCCTGCAGGCGATCGCCGTCGTCCACTTCATCCGCCGCCGCCCTGACACCTTCTGGCTCTACGTCATCATCTTCCTCGGCGGTCTCGGCGCGGTCGTCTACATCGCCGTGGAGATGGTGCCCGACCTCGGGCTGCTCCGCCACATGTACGACGCGCTCGGGCGGCGCAAGCGCATCAAGCTGCTCGAGGCGCTGGTGCTCGACAACCCCGCGTCAGGCAACTACGAAGAGCTCGGCGATCTATATCTCGACGAACAGAAGTTCGCGCGCGCGAAGGAGTGTTACGACAAGGCGATCGGACCGCGCACCCCGCATCTCGATCCGATCTATCGCCGCGGCATCGCCGAGATCAATCTCGGCAACTTCGCCGCGGCGGTGACCGATCTCGAAACCGTGACGGCTCGCGAGCCGAAGTACGACTCGCATCGCGCGATGGCACTCCTGGCGCACGCCTGCGCGAACTCGGGGCGGATCGAGAAGGCGCAGGAGCTGTTTACCCACGTGACCGAGGTCTCGACGCTTTCAGAGACCGGCCTCAACTACGCGGCGTTCCTCGCCTCGCAGAACCGGAACGCGGAAGCCCGCGAGTGGGCCCAACGCATCCTCGCGCGCAGGGCGACGATGCCCCGCTACCTGCAACGCCGGGAGCGCCCGTGGTTTCGCAAGGCCAAGGCGCTGCTCAAGAAGCTCTAGAACCTCGGCGCCACGCCGAAGTTCATGATGTCCCCGTTGGCGAACCTGACCTGCCCCCCGCCGACGATGAAGGGTGAGGTCCTGGGATCGTCGGGCCGCGTGACCAGCACCGTCTGCGTCTCGTTCACGTAGAGCGGGGTCCGCGATGGAAATATCCGGACGGTGGGCGAATGCGGGCACGCCCAACGCGACGACGGCCAGCAGCACGACGATTCCCGAGACTGACACTCGCATCGGAATCCTCATCGTGAAGCGTCGACGGCCGGCGTTACCGGATTGTTACCTGAACGCGGCCGCTACGAGAGGACCGTCAGCAGGCGGGCGTTGTCCTTCTGGCGCTTGGGAGGCAGCGTCCATTCCTCGCGCGTGGCCTTGGCCATCTCCGCGCGGAAGAAGCTGTCCTTCATGCCGCCGTCGATGATGTCCCACGGCAGCACCGGGTCTTCGGAGCGATCTCGGAACACGAAGAAGTCCGCGTCGACGCCCGCCTCCTTCACCGCGGCGCGCCAGTTGCCGCCGTTCTGCTCGGCGGCCTCGATGGCGGGGGCCACACGGCGGTCGCCGAGCGACAGCAGCGCCTGGTAGAACGAGTGCCGCTCGGACTTGATGTTGAAGTAGACGTTCTCGATGTCGGCGGTGAGGCTGCGCAGGCGCTTGATCTTGCGGTCGATCGACGCGTCGTCCTCCATCGGCAGCCACTGGTAGGCGGTGCCCGGCTTGGGAACGAGCGGGTTGACGCTGCCGACGATGCGGCCGACATGCCCGCGACCCTTGGCGTGCGCCATCATGATGTCGCGCATCTGCAGAATCTGATCGCGAATCGCCACCAGGTCGTCGTCGGTCTCGGTGGGGATGCCGATCATGTAATACAGCTTCAGGTTCTCCATCCCGGCCGCGAAGATCATCTCGGTGGCGGCGAGGATCTCCTCGTTGGTGATGGTCTTGTTCACGACGCGCCGAAGCCGATCCGACCCCACTTCCGGCGCGATCGTGACCGTGCGCTCGCCGCTGGCGCGCAGCAGGCCGAGAATCTGCGGCGTGAGATCGTCGAGGCGCAGCGACGCCGGGCTGATGCTGTAGCCCATCTCGGTCAGCCGCGTCAGAATCTCCTCGATGTCGGGGTGATCGCAGAGTGCAATCGACACCAGGCCGGCGCGAGCCGAATAGGGTTTGGCGGCGGCCGCCAGCTGCAGAATGCGCTCCTTGGGAAAGGCACGCACCGGCAGGTAGTTGTAGCCCGCCCAGCAGAAGCGGCACAGGTTGGCGCAGCCGCGGACGACTTCGACGAGGAAGCGCGAGCCGAACTCGGTGTCGGGCGTGAAGATCGACGTCACCGGCGGATCGACCGCCTCCGTCGTCTTCAGCGCCGCCTTGCGGACGACCGCCGGGGCGCCGGTCCCCGCCTTCGGTTCGAACCGCTCGATCGATCCCGACTCACGGTAGTGCACGTCGTAGAACGACGGCACGTAGTAGCCGCGCTCCTGCACCAGCCGCTGCAGCAGGTCGTCGCGATCCGACGCCTCCCTGAACGCCGCGAGCAGCGGCGGAATCAGCGCCTCGCCTTCGCCCGCGGCAATCACGTCGGCAAACAGCGCCAGCGGCTCCGGGTTCACGAACGTCACCGCGCCGCCGATCATCACCAGCGGGTCGTGATGCGTGCGCTGATCGGCCCGGGCCGGAATGCCCGCGAGCCGCAGCATCGTCAGGACGTTCGTGTAGTCCCACTCGAACGACACCGAGAAGGCGAGGATGTCGAAGTCGCGCACCAGCATCTGCGACTCGAGCGTGACGAGCGATGCGCTCGACGCCTTGAGCGCCGCCACCTCGCTCTTGGGCGGCAGGAAGGTGCGCTCGCACACGATGCCGTCCTCGGCGTTGAACAGACGGTAGACCGTCTGGAAGCCGAGGTTGGACATGCCGACGAAGTAGGTGTTGGGAAACGCCAGCGCGACCCGCAGGCGGCCGGCGTGCGGTTTGCGCACGTAGCCGACCTCCTTGGCCAGGAGGGCCTTGGCCTGTTCACGCTGCTGCCACTGGCTCACCGATCGAGTGTACTCGACGGTGTCAGGCGGACCTAAAGGCCCGCCTCTACGGACGTAGAGGGCGGTCTTGAGACCGCCCTACGTACGCCGCAGAAAGGCCGGAACGTCGAAGTGCGACGACAGATCCGGCTGTTCCGCGTTGCCGCCCCCGGCCGCGCTGGCCCGCACGGCCTTGGCGCCGGCATCGACGTTCCGCAGCGGCACTTCAATCGTCGGCCGGCGCGAGATCGGCTGCGGTGGCGCCTCCACGGGGTCGAGCGGAATCGGCCCGCCGGCGGCCGCAGCCATGACGCGCTGCGCGTATTCCTGATAGCGCGTCATGTCGACCGGGGTTTGCGACGCGCCGGTGGCCGACACGCGCGCCCCCTTGCGATCGAAGCCGGTCGCGATGACGGTGATCTTCACCTTGCCCACGAGCTCCGGATCGACGACGGCGCCGAAGATGATGTTGGCATCCTCGTGTGCCGCCTCCTGGATGACGCACGACGCCTCGTTCACTTCCATCAGCGACAGGTCGGGGCCGCCGGTGACGTTGATGATCACGCCGCGCGCGCCGTTCACCGAGCTGTCCTCGAGCAGCGGGCTTGCAATCGCCTTCTGCGCCGCCTGCATGGCGCGGTTCTCGCCCTCGGCCATGCCGGTGCCCATCATCGCCACGCCCATCCCCGACATGATCGTCTTCACGTCGGCGAAGTCGAGGTTGATCATGCCGGGCACCAGAATCAGATCCGAGATGCCCTGAATCGCCTGGCGCAGCACGTCGTCGGCGAGGGTGAAGGCGTCGTTCATCGTCGTGCGGCGATCGATGATCGACAACAGACGCTCGTTGGGGATGGTGATGACGGTGTCCACGCACTCGCGCAGCGCCTCGAGCCCGGCCTCGGCCTGCAGCGCGCGCTTCTTGCCTTCGAACTTGAACGGCTTGGTGACGACGGCAATCGTCAGCGCGCCGAGCTCGCTGGCCAGGCTGGCAATCACCGGAGCGGCGCCGGTGCCGGTGCCCCCGCCCAGTCCGGTGGTGACGAAGATCATGTCGGCGCCCGACAGCGTCTGGATGATGTTGTCGGTATCCTCGAGCGCCGCCTGGCGCCCGATGTTGGGATCGGCTCCAGCGCCCAGCCCCTTGGTGAGCTTGTGGCCGATCTGCAGCTTCACCGACGACCTGGCGTAGTCGAGGGCCTGCACGTCGGTGTTGGCGACGATGAACTCCACGCCGCCGAGCCCCACTTCGACCATGCGGTTGACGGCGTTGCTGCCGCCGCCACCGACGCCGATCACCTTGATCTTCGCGCCCCGTCGCGCGTCAGCGGCAAGCGTCATGCGCAGATCCGACTGTTCGCGTTCACGTGCCATACCACCCCCTCAGAAAAACTCTTTGAAAATGCCCCAGATGCGGCCGGTCATCCGGCTGAACGCGCCGGCGCCGCCCTTGGCCTGCTCCGGCGGCCGGTTGCGGTGCGCGTACAACGCCAGCCCCACCGGCGTCGCGAACACGGGGCTCGTCACGTGATCGGCCAGCCCGCCGACGCCGGCGGGATGCCCGCGGCGGATCGGCAGGTCGAAAATCTGCTCGGCAATCTCCGGCATGCCTTCGAGGATCGCGGCGCCTCCGGTGAGGACGATTCCGGAGTTGAGCGACTTTTCGTAGCCGGCGCGGCGGATCTCGTCCCACACCAGGTGGAAGATCTCCTCGGCGCGCGGCTGCAGGATCTCGGAGAGGATGCGGCGCGCCATCAGCCGCGGCTTGCGGCCGCCCACGCTCGCCACCTCGATGGTGTCCTTCTCGTCCACCATCGCCGACAGCGCGCAGCCGCTCTTGCGTTTCAGCTTCTCCGCATCCGGGATCGGCGTGCGCAGGCCGACGGCGATGTCGTTGGTGAAGTGCTCGCCGCCGACGGCCACGACGCCGGTGTGCCACAGGCTGCCGCGCTCGAAGATCGCCAGGTCGGCGGTCCCGCCGCCGATGTCCACGAGCGCCACTCCCAGTTCCTTTTCGTCGGGGGTCAGCACCGCTTCGGCCGCGGCGAGCTGCTCGATGACGGTATCCACGACGGTGACGCCGGCGCGGTTCACGCACGACACGATGTTCTGCGTCGACGACGCGGCCCCGGTGACGATGTGGACGTTCACCTCGAGGCGCGTGCCCATCATGCCGATCGGCGCGCCGATGCCGTCCTGCTCGTCCACCACGAAGTCCTGCGGCAGCACGTGCAGGATCTCGCGCCCGTTGGGCAGCGTCACCGCCTTGGCGGCGTCGATGGCGCGGCGTACGTCGTCGCGGGTGATCTCGCGATTCTTCCCCGCCACCGCGATCACGCCGCGGCTGTTGAAGCCCTTGACGTGCGGACCCGACAGCGCCAGGTGCACCGAATCGATTTCGACGCCGGCCATCAGCTCGGCCTCCTCGATCGCCTTCTTGATCGAGTCCACGGCCGCCTCGAGGTTCACGACGACGCCGCGCTTGATGCCGCGCGATTCCGCCACCCCGATGCCGACGATGTCGCAGCGGCCGTCGTCGAAGGTCTCGGCCACCACGCACGTCACCGTCGAGGTGCCCACGTCGAGCCCCACGACGTATCGCTCTTTACGTGCCACTAGTCCTCCCCACTTGATCTGCGGCCGCGGGGCCGCACGTACACCCGCTTGTCGAACCGCAGGTCCACGTAGTCGATGCCGTCCACGCGCTCGCGCAGCGTCGGCGCCAGTTCCAGGTAGGCCTGGAGGCGCTCGGCGAACTTCTCGTGGCCGACTTTCAGCACGGCGGTGTCGTTCTTGAGCAGCACGGCGGCGTCGCGCACGTCGCTGACGTCGATCTGCGACACCATGCGCGCCAGATCAGGCTGCTGTTGCAGTCCGGCGATGAGGCGGCTCGCGAGGATGGCGCGCTCGCCGTCCACGAGCGTCGGGCCGCCGGCGGCCAGGCCGTCGATGATCGGGAGGTCGAGCGTCGCGTAGTTGGGGCCGAACTCGTCGATGATCGTGCCCTCGGGATCGACGAGCATCAGGCGGTCGTTGAGACGGCCGATGCCCATCGGCTCGCGCTCGGCAATCACCACCATGATGGTGCGCGGGAACACCCGCCGCAGCGTGGCATCGGCCACCCAGGGAGCGCCGCGCAGCTTCTCGCGCCACGTCTCGAGGTCCACGGTGAGCATGTGCGTGCCCTCGAGCCCCTCGAGCCGGGCCAGCACCTCGCCGCGCGACATCCGCTCGTTGCCGTCCACGGTGATGCGGGCCACCTTCAACGCGCCGGTCGTGAACACGAACGCCACCGATTCGTAGACGCAGAACACCGCCACGACCACCGCTACGGACACGCGGATGAGCGTGCCGCGCGACAGCCGCAGGGCGCGCCGGCGCGCGGGCGGCACGTGCGCGCGGCGGAACCGCTTGTCGCTCGGGGCGGCAACGGTTTTCATGCGCGCTTCTCCCGCGCCTGCAACGCGGCGAGGAGCCGCCTCGGCACTGCGGCAATCGACCCGGCGCCGAGCGTCAGCACCGCGTCTCCGGGGCGCGCCGCGGCGGCCAGCTCGCCGGCCAGGCGATCGATCGCCTTCACGACCCGCACCGGCCGCCCGCTGCCGCGCGTGACCGACTCGGCCAGCGCTTCCACGGTGACGCCCGCGATCGGCTCTTCACTCGCGGCGTAGATGTCGGTGAGCACCACCTCGTCGGCGTCGGCGAACGCCGGGCCGAACTCGTCCATCAGCCGCTCGGTGCGTGTGTAGCGGTGCGGCTGGAACGCCACCAGGAGCCGGCGGCCGAGCGTCACGCGTGCCGCCGCCAGCACGGCGGCGATTTCGGTGGGGTGGTGGCCGTAGTCGTCCACCACCAGGACGCCGTCGGCTTCACCAACGCGCTCGAACCGCCGTTCGGCGCCGTGGAACTCGCGCAGCGTGTCGGCCACACCCGCGAAGTCGAGTCCGAGCTCGCCGGCTACGGCCACGGCGGCCAGCGCATTCTGCAGGTTGTGGCGTCCGGGAACGGAGAGCTGCAGCGTGCCGAGCACGGTCTCGCCGCCGCCATCGCGCCGGTACACGGTGCAGCGACCGCCGAAGGAGCCCAGCTCGAGGCCCCGGCCACCAATCATCGGCGCGTCCGCCTCCTCGAGTCCGTAGGTCACCACACGCCGCGTGATGGACGGGCACACCGCGCGCACGTGCGGGTCGTCCACGCACGCCACGACCGAGCCGTAGAACGGCACCTTGTTCGCGAAGTCCACGAACGCCCGCTGCAGCTCCTCGAAGCTGCCGTAGGTGTCCATGTGCTCGTGATCGATGTTGGTCATCACCGCAATCGACGGCAGCAGCATGAGAAACGACCGGTCGCTCTCGTCCGCTTCCGCCACCATGTAAGTCCCCTGCCCCAGCCGCGCGTTGCTGCCGAAGGCGCTCAACCGCCCGCCGATCACCGCCGTCGGGTCGAGCCCGCCGCGCTCGAGCACGAGCGCGATCATCGACGTCGTCGTCGTCTTGCCGTGCGACCCCGCCACCGCGATCGAGAACCGCAGCCGCATCAGCTCCGCGAGCATCTCGGCCCGCGGAATCACCGGAATCCCCCGCCGCAGCGCCTCGGCGATCTCCGGGTTCGTGCGCTTCACGGCCGACGAGTAGACGACCACGTCGGCGTCGCCCACGTTGCCGGCCGAATGCCCCTCGAACACGGTCACGCCGCACGCCGATTCGAGCCGCGCCGTCACCTCGGACCGCTTCGCGTCCGACCCGCTCACCGCGTAGCCGAGATTGGCGAGCAGCTCGGCAATCCCGCTCATGCCGATCCCGCCGACCCCGACGAAGTGCACCCGCCGCGTCCTACCGAGCACTGCTCAATTGCCCGCCCTTCGGGCGGGCGGCTGGCCGTAGCCGGCCAGCGCCAACACCTTGTCCACGATCACGCGCGCCGCGTCCGGGCGTGCGAGCCCCCGCGCCGCCTCGGCCATCCGGTGGCGCGCCCCGCCGTCGCGCGCCAGGCCGAGGAGCGCCTCCGCCAGCCGCGCGCCCGTGAGCTCGCGCTGATCGATCACCCGCGCCGCGCCCTGACGTACCAGCGCGTCTGCGTTCTTGCGCTGGTGGTCGTCGGTCGCGGTGGGCAGCGGGATCAAGATCGCCGCACGTCCCGCCGCCGTCAGCTCGGCCAGCGTCGTCGCGCCGGCGCGGCACACGATCACGTCGGCGGCGCGCATCTCGCGATCCATCTCGTAGAGAAACGGCTCCACGCGCGCCGCGAGCCCGGCCGCCGCATACGCCTCACGCACCATCGCCAGATCCCGCTCGCCGGTCTGATGCGTCACGTCCACGCCGGGCGTCGCCGCCGCGAGCGGCGCCGCCGCCTCGGCCATCGCCACGTTGATGGCGTGCGCCCCCTGCGACCCGCCGAACACCAGCACGCGCGTCCGGCCCGACGCCGCGGGTGCGTCCGATCCGGGCGCGAAGAACTCGGGCCGCACGGGATTCCCCGCCACGAACGCCTTGCTGCCGAACGTCGCCAGGCTCTCCTCGTAGGTCACGGCCGCGGTCCTCACGAGCCGCGACAGCAGCCGGTTGGTCAGCCCCGGTGTGGCGTTCTGTTCCATCAGCATCGTCGGCACACCGCGCAGCGCCGCCAGCGCCACCACCGGGCCCGAGCTGTAGCCGCCGACGCCAATCACCACCGACGGGCGCCGCCGCGTAATCACCCGCCAGGCGTCGAGCGCGCTCAGCGGCAGCAGCAGCAGGCCGCGCAGCAGCGCCACGGGCGATTTGCCCTTCAGTCCGGCGCTCCGGATCGTCTCGAGCGTCAATCCCTCGCGCGGAATCACGCGCGCTTCGATTCCGGCCGCCGTTCCCACGAACGTCACCGCCGCGCCCGGCACGCGCGCCATCAGCTCGCGCGCCACGGCCACGCCCGGATACAGATGGCCACCGGTGCCACCGCCCGCGATGAGCAGCGAGACGGTCAATCAAGACTCCTCACTCCGACGCCTCGTGCTGCGAGATGTTCAGCAGGATGCCCATGCCGAGCAGGTTGATGAGGAGCGACGATCCGCCGGCGCTCACGAGCGGCAGCGGAATGCCCTTGGTCGGCATCATCCCGAGCACCACGCTCATGTTCACCAGCGCCTGGACGCCGATCATCGTGGTGATGCCCAGCGCGAGGAACGCGCCGAAGGCGTCCTGCGCCCGCGACGCGATGCGCAGGCCGCGCCAGGCGATGACGCAGAAGCAGATGAGGATGCAGGTGGCGCCGACGAGCCCGAGCTCCTCGCCGATCACCGCGTAGATGAAGTCCGTGTGCGGCTCGGGCAGGTAGTACAGCTTCTGCACGCCGGACATCAGCCCGCGCCCGAAGACGCCGCCGGACCCGACCGCCAGCAGCGACTGGATGATCTGAAAGCCGTCGCCCTGCGGATCCGCCCACGGATCCCAGAAGGCGAGCAGCCGCCGGCGGCGGTAGTCGGCGCTCATGAGCACTAGATAAATCGCGGGCGCCATCGCCAGCACCGTGCCGACCAGATAGCGGTAGTTGAGCCCGGCGGCAAACACCATCGCCGCGACGATCAGCAGCAGCGACATGGCGGTGCCGAAATCGGGCTGGAGCAGGATCAGCCCGGCCAGCCCACCGACGACGATCCCGATCGGCAGCATCGAGTAGCGCAGGTCGTCGATGCGGTGCATCCGGCGTTCGAGGATGAGCGCGGTGAAGACCACCGCCGTCATCTTGGCCAGCTCCGAGGGCTGGATCCCCAGGCCGCCCACGCCAAACCACCGCCGCGTGCCGTTGACCGGCGCGCTGAAGAGCACGGCGATGAGCATCAGGACCACGAACGCCAGCGCGCTCCAGATGAAGGTGTCGTTGCGGTAGGTGCGGTAATCCACCCGCATGGCTACGGCCAGCACCGCCAGGCCGAGCGCGGTCCAGAGCGCCTGCTTGGTCAGGAACAGGTTCGGCTGGTCGAACCGCTGCAGCGCCACGAGCGCCGAGGCGCTGTAGACCATGACGATGCTCACGCACACCAACAGGAACGTGGCGGTGAAGAGCACCCGGTCGGATTTGAGTTTTCTCGCCATATTCGAGCCCTAAAGTTCCTGCACACTCGTACCGAAAGATGCACAACCGGATCGGATAAGATCCCGATCCCTCGCGGCCGGGCCGGCATACGGCCCCGTCGTGAGTCGCACGTGAGTAGTAGCTGTCAGCAGTCATCAGCCGGCTCGTGGGACAGGCCACCCACCTCGCAGACTGGGGTTAGTCTGCGTTCCCAGCGGTAGGCTCCCGCCCGCGCCAAACCGACTGACGACTGCTCACCGCTCCACTCGCGCCTTCAGCTGCGCCACCTCCTCCTTGAAGCTCCGCCCCCGCTCCGCGTAGTCGCGGAACCAGTCGAAGCTCGCGCACGCCGGCGCCAGCAGCACCACACCCTCGTGCCCGACCAGGTCGTAGGCGCGTGCGACGGCTTCCGCCATCGAGCCCGCCCGTACCACCGGCGGCCCACCCGCCATCGCCTCTTCCACCTGAGGCGCCGCGTCGCCGATCGCCACGACGCCCCGGCCGCGTCCGGCAAGCGCATCCTTCAGCTCGCCGAAGTTCCCGCCCTTGTAGCGGCCGCCGATGATCGCCACCACGCCGGCGTCGAAGCTCTCGATCGACTTGCGGGCAGCGCCGACGTTGGTGGCCTTCGAGTCGTTCACGAAGCGCACCTTGCCGATCTCGGCCACCGGCTCCATCACGTGCTCGAGCCCGGTGAACCCGCGCACGGCCTGCTCGATCGGCCCGGCGCCGGCACCCGCCAGATTGGCAGCGGCGGTGGCGGCCACGATGTTGCCGAGCGTGTGCTTCCCGGGCACACGCACCGCGCCCACGGGCACGAGCCGCTCGAACGCCGACTTGGTCCGGCGCCCCACCCAACCGTCGCTGACGACATAGCCGTTGCTCAACTTGCCCGACGGCGAGAACCACACGCGCGTCGCGAAGGTCTGAGCGCTGTAGTTCACCACCGCGGGATCGTCGGCGTTGACGACCGCGAAGTCGTTCGGCACCTGGTTGGCGAAGATGCGTGCCTTGGCGTCGCCGTATTCCTGCAGGCTCGCGTGGCGATCGAGATGGTCGTCGGTGAGGTTGAGCCACACCGCGATCCAGGGGCGGAAGGTGGTGGTGGTCGCGAGCTGGAAGCTGCTCACCTCGATCACGTGCACGCTGCGATCGGTGGACGCCTCCACCTGCGCACTCACCGGCACGCCGATGTTGCCGCCCACCAGCACCTGCCGTCCGGCCGCACTCAACATGCTTCCGATGAGCGTCGTGGTGGTGGACTTGCCCTTGGTGCCGGTAATCGCGATGACGCGCCCCTTCAGCCAGCGCCACGCCAGCTCCAGCTCGCCGATGATCTCGACGCCGCGCTCGCGCGCCGCCGCAAATGCCGGCTGCTCGAGCGGCACGCCGGGGCTCACCACCACGAGGTCCGCCTGGGCCAGCGTGCCCGGCTGGTGGCCTCCGGTTTCGATCTGCACGCCCGACGACACCAGGGCGGCCGCCTCGTCGAACGAGGCTCGGCTCTCGCTGAGCGTCACGCGGGCTCCCCGTTTCCGCAGCAGCTCGGCGGCCGCGAGCCCGCTGCGCGCGGCCCCCACCACCACCACGTTGCGCCCGTCGACGGAAAACGCGTGCTCGGCCATGCGCTCACCGCAGCTTCAACGTGGTGAGGCTGAACAGGGCGAAGATCACCGCGACGATCAGAAAGCGGGTGATGACCTTCGGCTCGCTCCAGCCGATCAGCTCGAAATGGTGGTGAAGCGGCGACATCTTGAAGACGCGCTTCCCCGTGAGCTTGAACGAGGCGACCTGGATGATGACCGACAGCGCTTCGAGCACCCACACGCCGCCGACGATCGGAAGCAGCAGCTCCTGCTTGATGAGGACGGCTACCGTGCCGATCGCGCCGCCCAGCGCGAGCGAGCCCACGTCGCCCATGAAGATCTCGGCGGGGTACGAGTTGTACCAGAGGAAGCCGAGGCTGGCGCCGACCAGCGCGCCGCAGAAAATGGTCAGCTCGCCGGCCGGTGGAAAGCGCACCAGCAGCAGATAGTCGGCCAGCACCGCGTGACCGGTGACATAGGCCAGCGCCGTGTACGCCGCCGCGGCGACGCCGAAGGTGCTGATCGCCAGGCCGTCGAGACCGTCGGTGAGGTTCACGGCATTGGCCGTGAACGACAGCACGATCATGGCGAAGAGCACGTACGCCACGCCGAGGTCCGGAATCAGGTTCTTGAAGAAGGGGAAGATCAGACGCGTGTTGTAGAGCGGCGGGTTCTGGTACGAGAGCAGCAGCACCGCCACGCCCACGGCCGCGGCCACGAGCAGCAGGCCGCCCATCTTGTAGCGCGGCCACAGGCCGTGATGCGAGCGCCGGGTGATCTTGAGGTAGTCGTCGGCAAACCCCACGGCGCCGCAGCCGAACATCGCGCCCATCGCAATCCAGATGAACGGGTTCGAGAGATCGGCCCAGAGCAGCGTCGGACCGAGCGACGCGGCCATGATGAGCAGCCCACCCATCGTGGGCGTGCCGGCCTTCGCGCGGTGCGACTGCGGCCCTTCCTGGCGGATGATCTGGCCGATCTGGAAGTCGCGCAGCTTTCGCACCAGCCACGGCCCGAGCACCAGGCTGATGACGAGAGCGGTGAGGCTGGCGGCCGCCGTCCGGAACGTGATGTAGCGCGTCACGTTCAGGAAGCCGAGGTAGGGCACGCTGGCGAGCGGCGGCAGCAGGTAGTAGAGCATCAGCCCCGCTCCTGCTGGATGCGATCGGCCACGACGTCACAGCGGGTCCCGCGCGAGCCCTTGACCAGCACGAGATCGCCCGGACGCAGGGCCGCGCTCACGGCCGGCGCCGCCTCGGCGCTCGACGCGAAGTAGGTCACGGCGTCCGGCGGCATCCCGGCCGCCACCGCTCCCTCGGCGAGCGCCCGCGCGGGGGCGCCGCCGACGGCGACCAGCAGCCGCAAACCCGCCTCGGCCGCGGCGCGACCACAGGCGTCGTGGAGACCGGTGGCGTGACGGCCGAGTTCGAGCATTTCTCCCAGCACCGCCACGCGGCCGGACGCGCGCGTCTCCCGCGCCATCACCTCCAGCGCGCGCCGCAGCGCCGCCGGGCTCGAGTTGTAGGAGTCGTCGATGAGCGTGATGCCGTCCCGCAGGTGCTGCACGACGCCGCGCCGATCGGCGGGGCGCAGCGTCGCGGCGACGTCGCGGATGACGTCGAGGGGCACGCCGCTCTCGAGCGCCACGGCGGTGGCGGCCAGCACGTTGGCGAGGTTGCCGCGGCCCAGGAGCGGCGTCGACAGGTCCATCGAGCCGGCCGGAGTCTCCACGCGAGCGCGCATCCCGTCCCAGCCGAGGTCGCGAACGTCGTGGGCACGCACGTCGGCGTCCGGCGACTCGCCGAAGGTGATCCGCCGCCCGGCAAAACGCGGGGCACGGGCCATCACGCGGGCGTCGTCGGCCGCGCACACGAGCACGTCGTGCGGGCGCGCCTCCTCCAGCACCTCGGCCTTGGCGTCGGCGATTGCGTCCACCGACGCGAAGAAGCCCAGGTGGGCGTCGCCCACGTTGGTCCACACGCGGACGTCGGGCTCGGCGATCTGCACGAGCGCGCGGATCTCCCCGGCGTGATTCATCCCCAGTTCCATCACCGCCACATCCGGCCCGCTCGTCAGCTGCATCAGCGACAGCGGCAATCCGATGTGGTTGTTCAAGTTCCCTTTGTTCTTCACGACCGTGAACCGCGTGGCGAGCAGCGCCGCAATCGATTCCTTGGTCGTCGTCTTGCCCGCGCTGCCGGTGATCGCCACCACCTTGGCGCCCGAGGCCACCCGCACCGCGTGTGCCGTGTCCTGCAGCGCCTGCAGCGTGTCGCTCACACCCACCACACCGTCGCCCACGTGCGCGTGAGCCTCGGCCCACTCCCGTTCCACCACCACGCCGGCGGCGCCGCGCGCGAGCGCTTCGGCGGCGAACGCATGGCCGTCGAAGCGCGGCCCTCGCAGCGCCACGAAGACGTCGCCGGCCGCCATCGTCCGGCTGTCGGTCACCACGCCGTGAACCGGCGTCTCGCCCCGGCCGCGAAATGAGCCTCCCACCGCCCCGGCAATCCAGCCCAGCGTCAACGGGACCGCACTCACCCGACCCCCGACGTCTGCCGGCGCGCCCCGAGCGCGTCGCGCGCCACGGCCACGTCGTCGAACGGGAAGCTCGTCCCGCCGATCACCTGGTACTTTTCGTGCCCCTTTCCGGCGACGAGCACCACATCGCCCGCCTGGGCCTCCGCCACCGCCCGCCGGATGGCGTCGCCGCGTTCGACCACCGTCAGCACACGCGCGCCGCTTTGCCGGGTCTCTGGCTCGGCGCCGCGCATCACCTCTTCGATGATCTGCGCCGGGTCCTCGCCGCGCGGATTGTCCGAGGTGATGATCACGACGTCGCTCAAGCGCGCCGCCACCATGCCCATCAGCGGGCGCTTCGTGCGATCGCGGTCGCCGCCGGCGCCGAACACCGTGATGAGCCGTCGCGTCGCCATCGGCCGCGCCGTCTCGAGCAGGTTGCGCAGCGCGTCGTCGGTGTGCGCGTAGTCGACGACGACCGTGATGTCGTCCTTGGGCCGCGACACCACCTCGAAGCGGCCGGGGACGCCGGTCAGCCGCGCCAGCCCCTTCTCGATCGCATCGAGCGGAATGCCCATCGCCGCGGTGACACCGGCGGCCGCGAGGATGTTGTAGACGTTCGGCTTGCCGACCAGCGTGGACTTCACGTGCACGATGCCCTGCGGCGTGCGGACGTCGAAGGCCAGGCCATGGAGCGAGTACGAAAGCGGGCCGGGCGTGACGTCGGCGGCTTTGGTGATGGCGTAGGTGACGGGCGTGCCCGACACCTCCACGAGCGCGGCGCCGCGCGGGTCGTCGAGGTTCACGACCGCCGGTGCCGTCGCCGGCAGGATTTCGAAGAGCCGGCGCTTGGCCGCGAAGTAGGCCTCCATGTTGCCGTGGAAGTCGAGGTGGTCGCGGGTGAGATTCGTGAAGACGCCGGCGGCGAACTGCAGGCCGTCCACCCGGCGCAGCGCCAGCGCGTGCGACGACACTTCCATCACGCACGCGCCGCACGCCTCCTCGAGCATCTCGCGGAGGAGGCCTTGCACGTCGGGCGCCTCGGGCGTCGTGCGGGAGGCCTCGATCTCGCGGTCGCCGATGCAGTAGGACACCGTTCCCATCAGCCCGCATTTGATCCCCGCGGCCTCGAGGATGGCGCGTACCAGGTAGGCCGTGGTGGTCTTGCCGTTCGTGCCGGTGACCCCGACGACGCGCATCGAGCGGCTCGGGTGGCCGTTGAACTCGGCGGCGAGCAGGGCGAGCGCCAGGCGCGGATCGGTAACCGGCAGCCACGCTGCGCCGGCAGCCGGGTTCACGCCGGCGGCGGCCACCACGGCGGCCGCGCCAGCCGCCACCGCCTGGGGTGCGAACGCCGCGCCATCGGCGCGCAGCCCCTGCAGCGCCACGAATACGGAACCGGGGGTGACCGCGCGCGAGTCGTAGACGACGCCCGTGCAGGGCGTGTCGAGGCCGGGCGCGTCGAGCGCCAGCCGCGCTTCGGCGGGCACGAGCGCAGCAACCGACCGGAGGACGTCGCGAACCGTCATTGACCGAGCGCTTTCGGCACCGCCTCGGATGTCCGTCGATCGAGCCACACGCGCGCCGCCACCACCGCCACGACCGGCGTACCGGGCAGCGGCCGCTGATCGGTGACGAGGCCGTGGCCGACCACCTGCACTGGCAGGCCGAGCGTCGCGAGCGTCCGCACGGCTTCTCGCCCGCTCATCCCCGTCAGATCAGGCACCACCGGGTCGCTCGTCGCGGTACCGCCGGCCGGCAGCACGCTCGGAGGCTCCGCGGGGCCCGACGCGGGCGTGGGCGCATCAGGCTGACGGCGCTCCACGATGAGCGGCGGCGGCGCGTTGATCGTGCGCTGCACGCCGTAGTGCCGCAGCGCCTGCTCGGCGATGCGATGGAAGATCGGCGCGGCCACCGTGCCGCCGTAGGCGGGCACGCCGTGTGGCGAGTCCACCACGACGATGATGGCGAACTTCGGCTTGCGCGACGGCGCGAAGCCGACGAACGAGACGTTGTAGTTGTTGTGCCCCTTGTAGCTGCCGTTGACCAGCTTCTTCGCGGTGCCGGTCTTGCCGGCGATCGTGTAGTCCTCGATCGCGGCCTGCTTGCCGGTGCCGTCGGTCACGACGCCCTCGAGCATTGGCGTCAGCCGCGCCGCGGTGTCCTTGCTGATCGCGCGACCCAGCACTTTGCGCGGCACCGGCAGGCGCGCGCCGTCCTTGACCACCGCCCGCACGATGCGCGGCTGGATCAGCTCGCCGCCGTTGGCCACTGCGCTCACGGCGCTCACCATCTGCAGCGGCGTCACGCCGACCTGGTAGCCGATGAGCGTGGACGCGAACGCGCTGTCGGTCATGGTCGACCAGTCCCACAGCATGCCGGCGTTCTCGCCGCGGAAGTCCGGCGACAGCATCCGGCCGAAGCCGAACCGCTTGACGTAGCCACCGAAGCGCTCCGACCCGAGCCGCAGGCCGACCTTGATCGATCCGACGTTGCTCGACTTCTCGACCACCTGCTGGAACGTGAGGACGCCGTAGTGATGGTCGTCGCGGATCGTGCGCGACCCGAAGCTGATGGTGCCCGTGCTGACGTCCACCAGATCCGTCGGCTTGACGACGTGCTCCTCGAGCGCCGCGCTGGCGGTGATGATCTTGAAGGTCGATCCCGGCTCGTACATGTCCTGCACCGGCCGGTTGCGCTTCTCGTTGTCCTTTGCTTCGCGGTAGACGTTGGGATTGAACGTCGGGTAGCTCGCCATGGCGAGCACCTCACCCGTCGACGGGTCCATCACGATCGCCGACCCGCCGGCGGCGTTGGCCCACTCGACGCCCGCCTTCAGCTCGCGCTCGACGACGTGCTGGATGTTCTGATCGATCGTCAGCTCGAGCGTGGCGCCCATCGTGGGCGGCCGCTCCACGCGCAGGAACGCCTGCTTGCGCGCATCCACCTGCACCAGCACCTTGCCCTGCTGCCCGCGGATGAGCGAGTCGTACACGCCCTCGATGCCGGCCAGCCCGGCGTTGTCGATGCCGACGTAACCGAGCAGGTGGGCGGCCAGCTCGCGATTGGGATAGAAGCGGCGGTTCTCCTTGAGGAAGCCGATGCCGTCGAGTCCGAGCGCCGCCACGCGGCGCGCCTGCTCGGGCGACGCCTGCCGCCGCACGTACGCGAACGCCTTGCCGTTCTGCATCCGCTCGGCAAGCGCCTGCCGATCCTTGGTGTCACAGTCGCCGAGCGCCTTGCAAAGCGCGCGCGCCGCGGCATCCGGATCGCCGATCTCGGTGGGCACGGCGTAGATGGTGTCGGCGTCCACGCTCGTGGCCAGCACGTGTCCGTTGCGATCGACGATCTCGGCGCGCTTGGCCGGCGCCTCGATCGTGCGCAGCTGCTGCCGATCGGCCTTGGCCGCGAGCTCCTTGTGGCGCACGACCTGCAGGTAGAACAGGCGGCTTTCAATCGCTACCGCCCAGAGCGCGATGAAGGCGGCTGCCACCCACACGCGCTTGCGCAGCGTGGGCCGCCAGCGCGCCGTCTCGTGGTCGCGGGACGTGTCGGGGGAGAGGGCGTCGTCCATCGGGGTTACCTGCTGGCGACGACCGACTTTGGCGGCGGCGGCGTCTCGACGACGCGCTCGATCACGGAGGCGTCCTCGGGGCGCGGGGCCACCATGTGAAGCCGTCCGAGCGCCAGCCGCTCGATGCGCTCGGGCGCCTGGAGCGTCTGCGCTTCGAGCCGCAGGTGACGGTTCACCTCGGCCTCGGCCGCGCGTTCCTGCTGCATCTGCTCGAGGCGGTAGCCGTTGCGGCGCAGCTCGAACTGCTGCCAGGCCCAGAAGAGCAGCACCGCGACGAGGAACACGCCGATGGCCACCGACCGGACCATCTCGCGGTTCCGCTCCCGATCGATTTCGCGCACGATCGGGTTGTTGCGAACGTCCTTCTTGATCGCGTATTCGAAGGTTTCGGCGTTCATGCAGACACCTCCGCGGCCCGCAGCTTGGCGCTGCGCGCCCGTGGATTGCGATCGATCTCGGCGGCGGCCGGCACCAGCGGCCGCTTGGTCAGGACCCGGAGGCCGCACTCGCCCGCCGCCTGCATCGAGCGCAGGACGTGCTTTACGACCCGGTCCTCGAGCGAGTGGAACGTGATGACGACCAGCCTCCCCCCCGGACGCAGCCGGGCCGCCACGGTGTGCAGGCAGTCGCCCAGCCCCTCGAGCTCACGGTTGACCCAGATGCGCACGGCCTGAAACGTGCGCGTGGCCGGATCGATGCGCGTGTAGCCGCGCGTCGGCACCGCCCGCCGCACCACGTCGGCGAGACGGCCCGTGGTCTCGATGGGCGACACTGTCCGCGCCGCCACGATCGCCCGCGCGATCCGCCGCGCGTGGCGGTCCTCCCCCAGTTCGTAAATCACGTCCGCCAGCGTCTTCTCGTCGGCCCCGGCCAGCGCCTCCGCGGCGGTCGGGCCGGCCGACGTGTCCATGCGCATATCCAGCGGCTCATCCCGCCGGAAGCTGAATCCGCGCCCGGGCTGGTCGAGCTGCATCGACGACACGCCCAGATCGAGCAGAATTCCGTCCACGGCGCTCAGCCCTTCCCGGTCGAGGATGGCCGGCAGCTGCCGGTAGTCCCCATGCACTACGCGCGCCCGATCGCCGAAGTCGCGCAGCCGCTCGCGCGCCAGCTCCACCGCCGCGGGGTCGCGATCCACGCCGAGGAGCTGCGACGCCCCCGCCTCGAGCACCGCCCGCGCGTGACCACCGAGCCCGACCGTCCCGTCCACGAACACCCCGCCGCGCGACGGTTGGAGGTGCTCGAGCACTTCCGCGACCATGACCGGTTCGTGCACGTCACATCCGATCCAACCGGCGTTACACTGTCCCCGGCTTCAAATACCGTGCTGGGACAAGAGCAGTTCGTCGTCGTCGGTCCACGGCTCGCGCGCGAGCTTGTCCGCGAACCGCTCCTCGTTCCACACCTCGAGGTAGTTGATTCGCCCGAGCACTCGGACCTCACCCACAATCGAAGCGCGTTGACGAAGCTGCTGCGGAATCAACACGCGGCCCTGCGGGTCGATCTCGCCGGGCTGGCCGAAGTAGCTCACGCGATCCATGAACCGCTTGAGCGCCGGGTTCTGCGACGGCGCCTTGACGATCCGATCCTCCATTTCCGACCACACGTCGATCGGGTAGATGAGGACCGAGTCGCCTTTGACGCTGGTCACGAACACGTCCGCACCGCTCCGGTCCTGGATCCGGCCGCGAAAAATCGCAGGGATCTTGAGCCGCCCCTTGTCATCGACACGGGTGGTTTCGCTCCCTCGGAGCGCCGTCGGCTTCGGTCCACTGTCCGCCATTTAGTCCCACTTAGGACCACTGGATGTTAAGGAAGGCGAAGTTGGGTTGTCAACGGCAAACGACTGATCCACAAGACTTTTGTTCGTTTCTTTTCGCCTGATTTTCGCTTTTTGTTTCCTTCGCCACAACCTGTCGCAGGGTCCACGCCGGACCACCCGAGACCTAGAGTGCGCGAGTGATAGTCTGAGGAGCTCATGCTTCGCGCCGCGTTGATCGGGTTCCCCTCCAGCGGAAAGTCCACCCTCTTTCAGCTCATGACCAGCGCCCGCGACGGAGCGGGCGGCAAAGGCGACGTCCGCATCGGCATCTCGAAAGTGCCCGACGCCCGGCTCGACGTGCTCACGGGCATGTACAACCCGAAGAAGCGCGTGCCGGCGACGGTGGAGTTCACCGACATCGCGGTGGCGGCAAAGGCTGGCGGCGCGCAGGCGCTCGTGGATGTCGCCAACTACAAGAACGCCGACGCGCTCGTGCACGTCGTGCGCGCGTTTCGCGACGAGACGGTGCCGCATCCCGCGGGCTCCGTCGATCCCGCGCGCGACGCACAGGCGATGGAAGACGAGCTGATCCTCGCGGACCTCGGCGTGGCGGAGCGGCGCCTCGAGCGCATCGAACGCGATCTGAAGAAGGGGCGGTCGGCGGAACTCGAGAAGGAGCGCGACGTCGTGCGGCAGTGCCAGGCGACGCTCGAAGAAGGGCGCCCGCTGCGCACGCTCTCGCTCGCCGGCGACGACGTGAAGCGGCTGCGCGGCTTTCAATTTCTCTCGGCGAAGCCGCTCCTGCTCGTGATCAATCTCGACGAGGCCGACGTGGCCGACGTCGGCGCCGACGTCGAGCGCGCCGCGGCGAAGACCGGGCTCACCGCGTTCCTTTCGCACGCGGCCACGCGCGCCGTCGCGCTCTGCGGCAAGATCGAGCTCGAGATCTCGCAGCTCGAGGCCGGCGACGCCACGGCGTTTCTGGCCGATCTCGGGCTCGCCGAATCAGGGCTCGATCGCGTCATCCGCGCCAGCTACGATCTGCTCGGCTACATGTCGTTCTTCACGGTCGGCGAGGACGAGTGCCGCGCCTGGTCGATCTCACGCGGGACGCCGGCGCAGCTCGCGGCGGGAGAAATCCACACCGACATCCAGCGCGGTTTCATCCGGGCCGAGGTAGTGGCGTACGACGCGCTCACGGGGCGCGGCAGCATGGCCGCCTGCCGCGAGCACGGCGAGGTCCGGCTCGAAGGCAAGGAATACGTGGTCCAGGACGGGGATATCATCAACTTCCGCCACGCCACATAATTCCCGACCGTGAGTGCCCGCAGAGTCCTGGTCCTCGAGAGCCAGACGCCGTTCGTGCACGGCGGGGCCGAGATCCTGGCGCGCGAGCTCCTCGACGCGCTGCGCGGGCACGGCTACGAGGCCGAGCTCGTCTCGATTCCGTTCCGCGATGCCCCCCGCGACGAGCTGCTGGCCCACGCCGCGGCGTGGCGGCTGATCGATCTGACGCGCGCCCTCGACCGGCCGATCGACGCGGTCGTGGCCACCAAATTCCCCACCTACTTCGTTCGCCATCCCGCCAAGGTGGCGTGGCTGGTGCACCAGCACCGCGCCGCCTATGAGCTGTGCGGCACGCCGTTCAGCGACTTCGCGCACACCGAGCGCGACGTCGGCGTGCGCAAGCGGCTGATCGAACTCGACACGCAGATGCTCGGCGAGTGCCGCGGGCTCTTCAGCATCGCGCGCACCGTTTCGGCGCGCGTGCAGAAGTACAACCAGCTCACCGCCACCCCGCTCTACCATCCGCCGCGGTTGGCCGCGTCGATCCGGCCCGGCGCGTACGGCGACTACCTGCTGACGGTGTCGCGGCTCGAGAAGGTGAAACGCATCGATCTGGCAATCGACGCGATGGCGCGGGCGCAGGGGAACACCAAGCTGGTCGTGGCGGGCGACGGCAGCGAGCGGGCCGCGCTGGCGGCCCGCATCGAGGCGCTCGGCCTCGGCAATCGCGTGCGGCTGGCAGGGCGCGTCGAGGACGCCGAACTGATCGAGCTGCTCGCCGGCGCGCGGGCACTGCTTTTTACGCCGTTCGAAGAGGACTACGGCTACGTCACGCTCGAGGCCTTCCTGGCGCGCAAGCCGGTCATCACCACCACCGATGCCGGCGGGCCGCTCGAGTTCGTCGAGGACGGCGTGAACGGACTCGTCGCCGCGCCGTCGCCCGACGCGGTGGCCGATGCGATCGCGCGGCTGGCGGCCGACGCGTCCGCGGCCGCCCGGCTCGGCGAGGCGGGCCATGCGCGCGCACGTCTCATCTCATGGGACGGCGTCGTCGAGCAGTTGATGGCGGCCGCGCGCTCGGGGGTGGCGTCTGCCGGCTGACAGACGCCATTTCCCGGGGGCGTCGCCCGGCGATGGCGTGCTCGTCATCGTCCCGACTTTCAACGAGCGCGAGAACGTCGCGGTGCTCGTGCCGCGGCTGCTGGCCATCGACGGCCTCAAGGTGCTGATCGTGGACGACGGGTCGCCCGACGGCACCGGGGCGGTGGCCGACAGCCTGGCCGCCGCGAGCGGCGGGCGCCTCACGGTGATGCACCGCAGCGGTCCGCGCGGCCTGGGACGCTCATACGTGGACGGCATGCAGGCCGCCGTCCTCACCAATGTGCGCCGCGTGTGCCAGATGGACGCCGACCTCTCGCACGACCCGATCGACCTGGTGCGCCTGATCGTCGCCGGCGCGTCGGCCGATCTGGTCATCGGGTCGAGGTACGTCGCGGGCGGCACGCTGCAGAACTGGCCGCGGCGGCGGGTGTGGCTGAGCGCCGTCGCCAACTGGTACGTACGCGCCGTGACCGGGCTGCGCATCCGCGACTGCACCAGCGGCTTCCGCTGCTGGAGCCGGGACCTCCTGGCGCGATTGCCACTCGCCGAGATCGCGTCCGACGGCTACGCGTTCCAGGTGGAGATGGCCTTCGAGGCCAGGCGCGCCGGCGCCACCATCGTCGAGGCGCCGATCACGTTCGTCGAGCGGCGTCAGGGCTCGTCCAAGCTGTCCTGGGGCGTCATCGCCGAGTCGATCTGGATGCCGTGGCGCCTGATCACGCGGCGGCACTGATTTGGTATACCCTCCCCCTCCCATGCCTGCCCCCGGGGGCCCGCGGCCGTCGATCTCCGCGTTCTTCCCCTGCTACAACGACGAGAGCACAATCGCCGGCCTGGTCCGCGAGACCGACGCGCAGCTGCGGTGCGCCACCGACGACTACGAGATCATCGTGGTCAACGACGGCTCGCGCGACGGCAGCGCGCGAGTGCTCGCGGCGCTGGTGTCGGAAGTGCCGCGGCTTCGCGTCGTCACCCACGAGGTCAATCGCGGGTACGGCGGCGCGCTGCGCTCCGGGTTTGCCGCGGCCACGAAGGATCTGGTGTTCTACACCGACGGCGACGGGCAGTACGACGTCGGTGAAATCCCGATCATGCTCGCGCTGCTCGTGGAGGACACCGACTTCGTCAACGGCATGAAGATGTCGCGCAGCGACCCGGCGTACCGGGTCTTCGTCGGCAACCTGCACAAGTTCCTCACGCGGTGGGCGTTCTGGCTGCCGATCGACGACGTCGACTGCGACTACCGCCTGATCCGCCGCTCGGTGCTCGCGCGCCTCGAGCTGCGCAGCAACAGCGGCTCGATCTGCGTGGAGCTCGTGAAGTGCGCGCAGCGCGCCGGCGCCCGCTTCCGCCAGGTGTCGGTGCGCCACTACTCGCGGGAGTTCGGCAGCTCGCAGTTCTTCAGGCCGGGGCGGATCCTGCGGACCTACTTCGATCTGGCGCTCACGTGGGTCGAGCTGATGGTCCTGCGCCGGGGGACCCCGGCTGGTAGAATCCGCCCGTGAGCTGGCCACCGGACGCGGCGCCACCGTACCGGGCCTTCTACGCCGGCCGGCGCGTTCTCGTCACCGGCGGGCTCGGGTTCATCGGCAGCAACCTGGCGCGCGAGCTGGTCGATCTCGGCGCGCAGGTGACGATCGTCGACGCGCTCATTCCCGACTACGGCGGCAACCTGTTCAATATCGACGGCATCGCCGACCGCGTGCGCGTCGAACTGGCCGACGTGCGGGATGCGGCAGCGGTGGCGGCGGCCGTGCGCGGGCAGGACGTCATCTTCAACCTCGCGGGGCAGGTGAGCCACATCGACAGCATGCGCGACCCGCATACCGACCTCGACATCAACTGCCACGCGCAGCTGTCGCTGCTCGAGGCATGCCGGGCGCACAACCCCGGCGTGAAGGTCGTGTTCGCGGGCACTCGCCAGGTCTACGGCCGGCCGTCGAGTCTGCCGGTCACCGAGGATCACCTCGTCAAACCGACCGACGTCAACGGCATCAACAAGGCCGCCGGCGAGTACTACCATCTGGTCTACAACAACGTCTTCGGGCTCCGCGCCTGCTCGCTGCGGCTCACCAACGTGTTCGGACCGCGGCAGCTGCTGAAACACAATCGCCAGGGCTTCATCGGCTGGTTCATCCGGCTCGCGATCGAAGACCAGGAGATCCAGATCTACGGGGATGGGTCGCAGGTGCGCGATCTCGTGTTCGTGGACGACGCGGCCGACGCCTTCCTGCGCGCCGGCGCCAGTGACGACGCCAACGGGCGCGTGTTCAACGTCGGCGGAGAAGAGCCGATCACGCATCGGGCGCTGGTCGAGCGGCTGATCGACGTGTGCGGCACGGGACGCTACCGCTTCGTGGAGTGGCCGCCCGAGAAGCGCGCGATCGACATCGGCAGCTTCTACGCTGACTCGTCCCTCATCGCGCGCACGCTCGGCTGGCGGCCGGCGGTAGGGCTGCACGATGGGCTGCAGCGCACGGTGGCGTTCTACCGGGCGCACATGCCGCAGTACGTCCCCGCCGCGGCGCGGGTCGGCGCGCCGTGAACCTTCCCGACGGCGAGCGGCTGCCCTTCGCCGATCTGAGCCCGGGATCCGACGCCGCCGAGATCCGCGAGGCGATCGAGCGCGTGCTCACCCGCGGCTGGTTCGTTCTCGGCCCCGAAGTGGAGGCGTTCGAAGCCGAGTTCGCGGCGGCATCCGGCGCCAAGCACGCCGTCGGCGTGGCCAACGGCACCGATGCCATCGCCCTGGCGCTGCGCGCCGCCGGCGTCAACCCGGGCGACGAGGTGATCGTGCCGGCGATGACGGCCGCGTTCACCGCCCTCGCCGTGGTGGCGGCAGGCGCCATCCCGGTGATGGCCGACGTGGATCCCCGCACGCTGACGCTCGACGCCCGCGCCTGCGCGGAGGCGATCACGCCGCGCACGCGGGCGATCGTGCCCGTGCACCTGTACGGACAGGCCGCCGACATGCTGGAGATCATGACGGTGGCCGACCGTCACCGTCTCGTCGTGATCGAGGATTGCTGCCAGGCGCACCTGGGCACCTGCAGCGGACTGCCGGTCGGCACCATCGGCGCCGCCGGGGCCTTCAGCTTCTACCCGACCAAGAACCTGGGCGCCTTGGGGGACGGCGGGGCCGTGCTCACGAGCGACGGCGCCCTGGCCGATCGCGTGCGCCTGCTCCGCAACGGCGGCCAGACCAACCGCAACATGCACGCGGTGGCCGGCGTGAACAGCCGCCTCGACGAACTGCAGGCGGCCATCCTGCGCGTAAAACTGCCGAATCTGCCGCCGGAGACCGCCCTGCGCCGCCTCCACGCGGCGTTCTACCGGGACGCCCTGACCGGCGAGGTCACGCCGGTCGCGGAGCGCGATCCAGGTCACGTCTACCACCTGTTTCCTGTACGATCGGCCAGACGCGAGGCGCTCCAGGCCCACCTGGCCCGCGCCGGCGTGGAGACGTTGATCCACTACCCCATTCCGCTGCACAAGCAGCCGGCGTTCGCGCACCTGGCTCCGCGCGAGTGTCCCGTCGCCGCCAAAGCCGCCGCGGAGCTGCTGTCGCTGCCGCTCCACGCGCGCCTGCACGCTCGGCAGGCCGCGAGGGTTGCCGACGTCATCCAGGCTTTCGAGAAAGGATCGATCGACGCGTGAGAGCTCTTTTGACCGGCGGCGCCGGGTTCATCGGATCACACCTGGCGGAGCGGCTGCTCGAGCTCGGGCACGAGGTGCAGGTGCTCGACAACCTCTCGACCGGCTCGATCGACAACATCGCGCACCTCAAGGGGCGCCCAGGGTTCTCGTACGTCATCGACACGGTGACGAACGAGCCGCTGCTCGCCGAGATGATCGACCAGTGCGACGTGGTCTACCACCTCGCCGCGGCGGTGGGCGTGAAGCTGATCGTCGAGCAGCCGGTGCACACCATCGAGACCAACGTGCACGGCACCGAAGTCGTCCTCAAGCACGCCAACAAGAAGAAGAAGCTCGTCGTCATCGCGTCGACCTCCGAGGTCTACGGCAAGAGCACGGACGTGCCGTTCCGCGAGGGCGCGGACCTGGTGCTGGGCGCCACGGTCAAGCATCGCTGGGCGTACGCGTGCAGCAAGCTGATCGACGAGTTCCTCGCGCTGGCGTACTGGAAGGAGAAGAAGCTGCCGATCGTGATCGTGCGGCTCTTCAACACCGTCGGTCCGCGTCAGACCGGTCAGTACGGCATGGTGCTGCCCACCTTCGTCCGGCAGGCGCTCGCCGGGCAGCCGATCACCGTCTTCGGCGACGGCACCCAGTCGCGCAGCTTCACCTATGTCGCCGACGTGGTGGACGCGCTCGTGAAGCTGGCGCAGGAGCCGCGCGCCATCGGCGAGGTGTTCAACATCGGCAACACCGAGGAAGTGACCATTCGCGAGCTGGCCGAACGCGTGAAGCGGCTGACGGGCAGCAGCTCGCCCGTGCAGCTCGTCCCGTATGACGAAGCGTACGAGGCCGGGTTCGAGGACATGCCGCGTCGCGTCCCCGACATCTCGAAAGTGCACAACCTGGTCGGCTACGAGCCCCGCCTTGCCCTCGAGGAGATCGTCTGCCGAGTGGTGGAGTCCTTCCAGAAGGCCTGAAAACCCCAAAGGCCCGAGGCCTGAGGTCCAAGGCCCACAAATGATGCAGTAAGGCCGAGGTTCGCCCTAGGGCACCGCGCCCGGAAGACCGATAGTAGAGGCGTATACTCCTCTCCAGGAGAGTCGACATGAGGGCTCGCATCCTTCTAGCCAGCGTGCTCGTGACGCTCGCGGCCCTGCCGGCGGCGGGGCAGTCGGTGAAGCTGTCGTTCCACGGCGGCCGAGTCGACCTGAGCGCCGAGAACGCCTCGATCCGCGCCATCCTCACCGAGTGGTCGCGTATCGGCGGCACGCGTGTGGTGAACGTCGACCGCGTCGCCGGGCCTCCGGTCACCGTCGAGTTCAAGGACGCCTACGAGCAGGTGGCGCTCGAGTCGCTGCTGCGCGGGGTCAGCGGCTACATCGTCGGGCCGCGTCTCGCGCCCGGTGCGCCGACGTCGTCGGGCTTCGATCGCATCGTCATCCTGGCCACGAGCAATGCGCCGAGACCGGCGGCCATCACGCCCGCGGTGTCGAGACCTCCGGGACCACAGCCGCTGCGGCGGCTGCCGGGACCGATCGAGGAGAACCAGGACCCGGACGACAACGATCTCAACGCCGGCGCGCCGGTGAACGTCGGGCCACGCCCCGAAACGCCGGCGGACCTGCGGCGCCGCCTCGGCCAGCTGCTCGAAGCCGACGCGGACGACAACGCCAACGAGCCGCCGCCGGCAGCGGCGCCCTCGAACCCCTTCGGCATCACGACCGGCGCCTCGCGCCCGGGCGTGATCACGCCAGTGCCCGCGCCGCGCACGGGACCGCGCCCCACAACACCGGCTCCGTCCACGCAGCCCTGACGGCGAGGCTCGCGACGTACAATAGCCATCGCGGCGTGCGCCCGGATGGCAGAAATCGATCGGTACAGACCCGAAGACCGCCGCGGCATCGAGGCGCTGACGCGCCGCACCCTGGGCGTTGACGCCGCTGAAGCCGATCGCTTGACGTGGGACTGGCGCTACCGCCGCAACCCGTCTTCCTCCGATCAGGTCAATCTGTGGGTGGCCCGGGAAGGGCCGACGATTGTCGGCTATCTTCCGACGATGCCGGTGCGTCTCTCGGTGAAGGGCCTCGAGGTGGCGGCCGCCTGGGCCTCGGAGCCGCGCGTCGCACCTGAACGCGAGCAGCAGGGGAACGACGAAGCGCTGATGCGGGCGTGGGACCGCAGCACCGGCGCCAGCCTCGCGCTCGCTCCGTCGGCGGCCACCCGCAAGACGCTGGATCGCATGCGCTTTCCCGAATCGCGCGTGCTGCCGTATCTGGTGAAGCCGCTGACCCGCCGCGCGGTGCGGCTGCCGCACTGGCCCGCGCCGCTCAACCAGGTAGTAGGCGCGATTGCCTATCCGCTGGTCCAGGTCCTGTCGCGCTCGCGCCCGTTGCGCGCGGAATGCGAGCCGGTGCGGCGTTTCGACGCCGCGTTCACCGCGCTGTGGGACAAGCTGGCCGGCCGCTTCGACCTGGCGGTACGCCGCGACGCCGCCTATCTGAACTGGCGCTACATCGAGCCGCCGCACGTCCGCTATTCAGCCGTGGCGCTCAAGCGGCAGGGCGAGGTGCACGGATACGCCGTCTACCGCCACAAGCACGAGCCGCTCGGGCGCGTCACCATGCTGGTGGATCTCCTCACCCATCCCGACGACGTGTCGGGGGTGAAGACGCTGCTGCGCTGGGTGGATCGGGCCGCCCGCGCCGAAGACTCCGACAAGGTGCGATGCTATGCGCTGCACGGCTCGTTCCGGCGGGTGCTGCGTCGCAACGGCTACTTCGGCGTGAAATCGAACGTCGAAGTGGCGGTCAAACTCAACGCCGTCCAGGTGCCCAGCGGGTTCTACGATCAGACGGAGAACTGGCACATCACGTACGGCGACTCGGATCAGGATCGCTGAGGACTATGACTCTCAACGAAAAGGTGAACGGCGAAATCGCCGCCGCGATGAAGGCGAAGGACCCGGTGCGCCTCTCGGCCCTTCGCATGCTGAAAGCCGCCATCATGAACAAGGGCGTCGAGAAGAACCGCGATCTCGACGACGCCGAAGTGCTGCAGGTGGTGGCGTCGCTCGTCAAGCAGCGCCGCGATTCGATCGAGCAGTTCGCCAAGGCGGGCCGGCAGGACCTGGTGGACAAGGAAACGAGCGAGCTGAAGATCCTCGAGGAGTACCAGCCGCCGGCGGCATCGCCCGATGAGATCGCCGCGGCCGTGGCGGCCGCCATTGCCGAGACCGGGGCCACGACGCCCAAGGACATGGGCAAGGTGATGAAAGCCGTGATGCCGAAGCTCGCGGGCAAATCCGCGGACGGGCGCGCCGTCAACGAGGCGGTGCGCCGAGCGCTTGGCGCCTGATCCCACGCCCCCCGCAAGCGTCGCCCGGTCGGCTGCGTCGGCCGGCGCGGCCACCATGACGAGCCGGATTCTCGGCGTCGTCCGCGAGCAGGTGCTCGCCTACTACTTCGGCGCCGGCACGGCGATGGACGCCCTCCAGGTGGCGTATCGCTTCCCCAACCTGCTCCGCGATCTGTTTGCCGAAGGCGCGATGAGCTCGGCCTTCGTGCCGACTTTTTCGCAGGTGCTGGCCACCAAAGGCAAGGAGTCGGCCTTCCGGCTCGGCAACTACGTCGTCAACGCGCTCATCGTGATCACCGGTGTGGCGGTGGTGCTGGGCCTGGTGTTCGCCGAGCCGCTCGTGCGGGCGTTCGCGGGCGGGTTCGAGGACGTGCCAGGCAAGCTGGCGCTGACCGTCTCGCTCACGCGGATCATGCTGCCGTTCCTCACGTTCGTGGCGCTGGCGGCCGCGTTCATGGGGATGGCCAACGCGCTGCACCACTTCTTCGTGCCGGCAGTGTCGCCGGCGATGTTCAACGTCAGCTCGATCGTGTTGACGATCGGCCTGATCGGGGTGATGTCGGCCGCCGGCCTGCCGCCGATCACCGCCGCGGCCATCGGCTTCCTCGTCGGCGGCTTCGCGCAATGGGCGGTGCAGTGGCCGCTGCTCCACCGCGAAGGGTTCCGCTACCGCCCGGTGCTCGACTGGCGCGATCCGGAGCTGCGGCGCGTGCTGCTGCTGATGGGGCCGGGCACGCTTGGCCTCGCCGCCACGCAGATCAACGTCTTCGTCAACACGGTGCTCGCCGCGAGCCAGGAAGAGGGCGCGGTGTCGTGGCTCAACCTGACCTTCCGGCTGATGTATCTGCCGATCGGTCTCTTCGGCGTGTCGATTGCCACCGCGACCACGCCGGCCATCTCGCGCCAGCTCGCCCTCGGCGACCGCACCAGCGTGCGGCGCACGATCGCCGACGGCATGGTGCTGATGATGATGCTCAACGTGCCGGCGACCGTGGGGCTCATCGTCCTGGCCGAGCCGATCATCCGCTTGATGTACGAGCGAGGCGCGTTCAAGCCGTCGGACACGATTGCCGCGGCGGCCGCGTTGAAGTTCTACGCCGTCGGCCTGCTCGGCTATTCGGTCGTGCGCATTGCGTCGCCGGCCTTTTACGCGCTCGGCCAGAGCCGCGTGCCGGTGACCATCAGCTTCATCGCCGTTCTGGCCAACGCGGCGCTCAACTACGCGCTGGTCCACGTGATGGGCTATCGGGGCCTGGCGCTCGGGACGTCGATTGCGGCGCTCCTCAACGCGTCGCTGCTGCTGGTGATGCTGAGCCGCAGGCTCGGAGGCATCGAGGGGCGGGCGATCGTCAACGCGCTCGTCCGCATCGCGGTTGCCACCACGATCATGGGCGCCGCCACGATCGGCGTCTACGGGCTCCTCGCCGCACAACTGCCGAGCGGCCGCCTGATTCCGCAGATCATCCGGATGGGCATCACGATCGGCGTCGCCCTCGGCGTGCTGGCGGTGTCGGCACACGTTCTGCGGGTGCCGCAGTTTGCGGAAGGCGTCGCCCTGGTGACCCGTCGGCTGCGCCGAAGGCCGCCCGCCCGGAGGGCGGGCAATTAAATACTGCCAGGCGAACCGAAGCCTCTGCACTCGAGGCGGAGGTTCGCCTTGCGCGGCTCTCGTGGTTGAACGAGACTGAAGACGATGCCGCCCCGAAGGTCGCCGTACTCCGGCTCCAACTTTGCCTATTCGTTCGGCCCGGGCCCGCTGACGCCCGCGATCAAGGCGATCGTGATCGCCTGCGTCGTGCTGTTCTTCGCCGAAGCACTCCGGCCGGAACTACGACTCTATCTTGGCCTCATCCCCCGGAACGTCATCGAGCAGCTGGCCATCTGGCAGCCGTTCACCTACATGTTCATGCACGGGGGCGTGGGACACATCCTGTTCAACATGCTCTCGCTCTGGATGTTCGGCACCGAGCTGGAGCGAATGTGGGGTACGTCGTTCTTCGCCCGCTTCTATGTCGTGTGCGGCTTGGGAGCGGCGCTCGCCCAGATCGCCCTGGGCGTCATGCTGCCGGGCGACCTCGGGGCCTCGTTCTACCTCGTTCCCGTAGTCGGCGCGTCGGGTGCGATCTACGGAGTGATGCTCGCCTACGCCTTGTACTTTCCGACCCGGGAAATCCTCATGAGCTTCCTGTTCCCGGTGCAGGCGAAGTACATGGTGATGATCCTGGGGTTGATCTCGCTCTACATGGCGATCACGGTGAGCGGCGTCGCGGGCGCCGCCCATCTCGGCGGCCTGGCGACCGGCTGGCTCTATCTACGCGGACGGCGGATGCGCCTCGCGGCCGAGATTCAGTATCAGTTCGCGCGGTGGCGCATCAACCGCGCGCGGCGCCGCTTCGACGTCCATCCGGGCGGACGGGACGACAAGCCGCGGTATCACTGAAGGCTTTGGGCTTTGGGCTCTGGGCTTTCGGCATGGAAGGCTCAAGGCTCAAAGGCTAAAGCGCTCCACGCCTAAAGCCCAAAGTCCAGAGCCGAGAGCCTACTTCGTACAACGCGCTCCGACTCCTCCCTGCGCGTCCGTTTTCTCCCGATAGACGTCGTGGCAGGCCGCGCAGGCGGTCGTCATCTTGTCGCTCACGTCGAGCATCGCGTCCTGGTTCTTCGCCTTGGCGGCCTTGACGGCCTCCATCCCGGCGGCGCGCAGCCCGGCGACGAACTTCGCCCAGTCCGCGTTGGCCACGGGGGCCGGCTTGCCGTTGGAGCAGACGCGGCCGGGAATCATCAGCAGGTTCGCGGCTTCCGCCAGCGCGTAGCCGCTGTCTTCCACCGCCGTCCAGCTGTTGTAGACGCCTTTCAGCGGATCGGTGGCGGTGGACGGATCCTTGTCCTGGGTGATCTTCGCGAAGTCCTCGCTCTGCGCGGCGAAGACCACGTTGGAGTTCGGGAACAGGATGCCGCGCATGACCTGATTCAGGTTGCCGTGCGTCCGGTACCGCGCCGCTGCAGGAGCCGACGCTGCCGGCTTCGGCGCCGCCGGCTTCGCAGGCGCCTGCGCCTGCACCACCGCCATCGCCACCACACCCGCGATCACCGCCACGCCCGCGACCACTCCAGTCTTCCGCATGTGACACCTCATGAAAGACCTCTCGGCAGAAACCCAGCGATTCTAGAGGTCTCGGGTCCCGGCCCTGTCTGAAGTTTCAATTAATTCTGCGTCAGGAGGCGGCGTATGATCCGGCCCAGATGACCACACGCCCATTCCGCCTCATCCTCGGCAGCCTGCTCTTGGCCACGGCGGCGTTCACGCTCGCAGCCACCAGGACCGATCCGAACAACGTCACGGGATCGACTGGCCTCGTGATGATCGACAAGCGCGGCAACCTCGTGCGGTTCTTCGATCCGTCGTCGATGAAGGAGACGGGCACGGTGGACATCGGCGGCCCGCCACACGAGCTCGCCATCTCGCCGGACCACAAAGAGGCCTACATTCCGATTTACGGCGACGGCGTCTACGGCGCCAACCCGCACCCCGGACACGTGATCGCGGTGGTCGATCTCGTGGCGCGGAAGATGACCGGCACCATCGACGTGTCGCCCGCCATTGCGCCGCACGGCCTCCGGGTGGACGCCAGCGGCACGCTGTACGCGGTGTGCGACCTGAGCCGGAAACTCCTCGTCATCGACCCGAAGTCGAAGACGGTGAAGGCCTCGATCGACACCGAAGGCACCGGGCACTGGCTGGCCGTCCTGCCCGACGGCAGCAAGGCGTACACCGCCAACAAGCAGGACCGGCTGTTCGTGAGCGTGATCGATCTGAAAGCACGGAAGATGACCGGCAAGATCGAGATGCCCAACGGCACCCAGGGCATCGGCATGTCGCTCGACGGGTCGCGTGTGGTGGCGGCCGACTACGCCGAGCCGAACATCCGCGTCATCGACACGGCCGCCGACAAGGTGATCGACGTCGTGAAGCTCGATCGCGTCGCCGGCGGCGGCCCCTTCCGCCTGCAGTACTCGCCCGACGGCACGCGCCTGCTGACGACGACCATCGGCGTGAACCTGCTGAACGTGTTCGACGCGACGAACCTGCACGGCAGGCAGCTCGTGGTGCCGGTGGGACGCGACCCGTTCGGCGTGGCGTTCACCAAGGACGGCAAGACCGCGCTCGTGTCGAACCACGGCGACGGGACCATTTCGGTGGTGGACGTGGCTTCGGGCACGGTGAAGTCCAGCTTCACCGCCGGCACGGGGATCGAGACGCTGGCGTATTTCTGAGTCTTAGGTCTTAGGTCTTAGGTCTCAAGTCTTGGGCAAGAGCTTCTGCCTAAGACCTGAGACTTAAGACTTAAGACTCTCGTCGTCGTCGTCGTTCCGCAGCCAGTCTTCGCGCGGCGGGCTGTAGATATCGAGCTGGAACGTGTCGTCGAGCGCCTCGGCCTGGTGGCGGGCGTTGGCCGGGATGTGCAGCACTTCACCTTCCCTGACGATGATCTCCTCGTCCTCGACCCGGAACTTGAGCGCCCCCTGCAGCACGTAGGTCATCTGCTCGCTCGGATGCGCATGCATGGGCACGAGCGCGCCCTGCTTCAAGTAGGTCTGGGCCAGCATCTGATGCGCGCCCGCGACGATCTTCTGGGACATCATTTCGGTGATCTTTTCAAGCGCAATCTCGTCCCAGCGGTGCAGGCGGGCAGGCATAGAAAGGGCCTCCGGATAGTGCCATAATTCCTCAAGCCATGAAGGCTTCGACCCTCGCCAACGGCGCGGCGACCCGCGCCTCTGGAGCGAAGTCGCCTGCCACCGGGCACGCCGGCCTCTCCCCCGACGATCTGCTGAAGGCGTATCGAATGATGCTCCTGTCGCGGAAGATCGACGACAAGGAGGTCCAGCTCAGGAACGGCGGCAAGATCTTCTTTCAGATCAGTGGTGCCGGACACGAGGCGGTGCTCGTGGCGGCCGGCCTGCAGCTGCGGCCGGGATACGACTGGTTCTTTCCCTACTATCGCGACCGCGCGCTGTGCCTGGCGCTGGGGGTCACGCCGCGCGACATGTTTCTGGCCGCCGCCGGCGCCGCCGAGGATCCCGCCAACGGCGGGCGGCAGATGCCGTCGCACTGGAGCAGCCGCCCGCTCAACATCCCCTCGCAGAGCAGCTGTGTGGGCACGCACTGCCTGCACGGCGTCGGGTGCGCCGAGGCGGGGCTGATCTACAGCCGCGTCGACGCGATCGAGTCGCGCGAAACGCGCTACCACGCGGACCAGGTCACCTACGTCTCGATCGGCGAGGGCGGCACCAGCGAAGGGGAGTTCTGGGAGTCGCTGAACACCGCGTGCAACGCCAAGGCGCCGGTGCTGTTCCTGGTCGAGGACAACGGCTACGCGATCTCGGTGCCGGTGGAGACGCAGACACCAGGCGGCGACATCTCGCGCATCGTGAGCGGCTTCCCGGGTCTGCAGGTCCATCGCTGCGACGGCACCGACTACGTGGACTCGTACCGCACGCTCGAGGAAGCGATCGGCCACGTCCGCGCCGGCAAGGGCCCGGCGCTCGTCCACGCCACGGTCACGCGTCCGTACTCGCACTCACACTCCGACGACGAGCGGCTCTACAAGCCGCCGGCCGAACGCGAGGCCGAGGCTCGCCGCGATCCCCTGGTACGCCTGCGCGCGCTGCTGATCGAACAGGGCATCGCCACGGAAGAGGAGCTCGCGGACATGCTCGCGGGCATCGAGCGCGACGTGAACGAGGCGGCCGACTCGGCGCTCGAGGCAGCGAAGCCGGACCCGGCCACCGCGTCGCGTTTCGTCTACTCGCCCGACGTCGATCCGGCGTCCTCGCGTTTCGACGCCGAGCCACGCACCGACGCCACGCCGGGCACGATGCTGGCGGCAATCAACCACACGCTCAAGGACGAGATGGCGCGCGACGCCCGCATCGTCGTGTTCGGCCAGGACGTGGCCGACGCCAGCCGTGCCGAGGCGCTCAGCGTCGTGGACGGCAAGGGCGGCGTGTTCGGAGTGACACACGGCCTGCAGAAGCTGTACGGCGAGCATCGGGTGTTCAACTCGCCCCTCGCCGAAGCCAATATCATCGGGCGCGCCGTCGGCATGGCGCTGCGCGGCTTGAAGCCGGTGGTCGAGATCCAGTTCTTCGACTACATCTGGCCGGGCTTCATGCAGATCCGCGACGAGCTGTCGATGATGCGCTACCGGTCGAACAACC
>Ga0207648_10000820_pt1 | contig 35151 bp, 38 predicted proteins | sample KBSMisM32_FD_184310 | JGI IMG/M metagenome (GOLD analysis project Ga0207648, IMG submission 184310) | Miscanthus rhizosphere microbial communities from Kellogg Biological Station, Michigan, USA - KBS Miscanthus M3-2 (SPAdes) (version 2) | ecosystem: Host-associated > Plants > Roots >... | reverse complement strand
TCTCTCATTACCAGAGATGGTAACGTTCTTAATACGTGCCTGTGGACCTTCACTTATACGTATCTCATGATCGATTGTATCATTGTATACTGCAGTTTCAACTGCTTCAGCATGGAAGAAGAGATATCCATCATCCTGGTAGTAACCGCTGATATCACCGCCTTCCTGGCTCATTTCCTTACCGATCTTTTTATTCAGGATATCCAGATTATATACATCGCCTTTGTGAATTCCCAATACCACATTCAATAAAGAATCGGGGTATTTGGCATTTCCTTTAAAGGCAATATTTCCGAAATAATATTTTCTACCCTCATCCACTTTAAGATCAATATTCATATTTCCAGTTTTGGTAGTATAAATATTGGTATCAACTATCTGCGCATCACGATATCCCTGGGAATTATAATAGCGAATGACCTTATCCCTGTCTTCTTCAAATTTCTTGGGATCGAATTTAGCTGAGCTGAAAAGTTTGAATCTGAAATAAGGATCAAGTACTCTCTTTGTTTTACTTGGAGAAAGGAACCCGAAATCTCTTATGTATTCACGGAAGGTGGGAACTGTTTTCGCACCAAATCTTCCTGTATCATGCGTTGGGAAAAGAGTAAAACGGCTCATTTCCTTGGTTCCCTTCATTTGCTTTTTCAGCTTCATTCCATCCACCTGCTCGTTACCGAAAAAAGCAACATTTTCGATATGCACCTTCTTTCCTTTGTCAACGTAGATGGTAAGTGAATTACTGTTCACAAAAGTTGGATCATTCTTTTCATCGATCCTCACTGTTATGAACTGAAACCCTTTATCACGGAAATACTTTTGAGTAACCTCAACAATATTTCTCCGCATATTCTCGGTGATAATAGTCTGCTTGGCAAGACCGATCTTTCCCTGTAACTCTTCCGCCTCAGTTTTCTTAATGCCAATAAATTTGAAATTGCCAAGGCGTGGCCTCTCCACTACAGCTATTTCAACACTCACTCTGTCATTCTGGATCTTTGTTATATAGATCTGGATCCCGGAAAACAGTTTCTGACGCCAGAGATTGGCAATGGCCTTTGCAAAAATATCTTCGCCCGGATGAGTGAATTTATCGCCTGGATTCAATCCGGAAATTGAACTTACAATTGCAGTATCAAGGTGACGTATACCTGTAACGGTTACATCATTAATAAAATATTGTTTGGGTATTTTGGCATTGTCCCAGTCGATCAAAGTAGGATCAACAGAGGTAGGTTTGGTTGAATCCTGGGCATGCACAGATAGCACACATGAAACAGCCATTATCACAAAAACACTGATACGAAGTAAAAATCGTTGCATGGTTGATTGTTCTGGTCAATTGTTTCCCGGGGTCGGAGATCGGGTCGCAATTAGTTTGTATTCTGTATTTTATAGCGGACGCAAACCTTGTTACGCCGGCAATTTAACTGTTAATAATGAAACTGTTTGTTAAAAGCCCGTCAAGAAACCCGGAACTCATTTGACTTTTTTCACTTCCACATCTTCTGCAATCTGTTCCCCTGTTTTTCCAAATCTTCTTTCCCTGCCCTGGTAATCCAGGATGGCTTCATACAAATTATTCTTACGGAAATCCGGCCAGCGCACATTGGTGAAATATAATTCTGCGTAGGCCAGCTGGTACAACAGGAAATTACTGATCCGGAACTCTCCGCTGGTGCGGATCATGAGCTCAGGGTCAGGAAATTCACTGGTGCAGAGATAGCGCTGCAGGGTACTCTGATCGATCTCCTCTACTGCAATCCTGTCCTGCTTTACTTCGTAGGCTATATTTTTCACAGCATTCAGCAATTCCCAGCGACCGCTATAACTCAGGGCCATGACCAGGTTAAGACCGGTATTCTTTTTTGTGAACTCAAGGGCCTCATTCAATTCCTGCCTGGCATATTCCGGGAGCATCGCCATATCCCCGATCACATGCAGTTTGATATTATTCTTGTGAAGATTCTCTACTTCTTTGCGGATGGTACTGACCAGCAATTCCATAAGGCCGATGACCTCGTATTCAGGACGGTCCCAGTTCTCAGTAGAAAAAGCATAGAGCGTGAGATAACCAATACCAAGTTCAGCGCAGCCTTCAACGATATTGCGTACGCTCTCCACTCCATGGAAATGACCATAGAGGCGGTCCTGCCCCTGTTCTTTAGCCCAACGCCCGTTGCCATCCATAATAATGGCAATATGCCGGGGTAGCCGGTCCTTATCAATCTGGTCTAAGAGTGATGACATGTTCTTAAGGGGGGCAAAGGTAAGGAATTCATGTATCAGGAGGCCCGTGTTTAACAACTGCGGCCAGGCCCAAAATCAGCCCTAATCGGCCGTAGGACAGCGGTAAGACTGGAGGTTGAAAGTGACATGGAACATCGCAGTCACAAACTGGTCCTTCTGTTTGCTATTACCCCTTGCCCTGCCCGCAATTCCAATAGGTTCTCCAATTTCGTTGGAGCGGTCATGCAGGAAATAGGCTGGTGGTTGAGGCAATCCGGAAGCGGGGTCCCAAAAAACTATTGGATCCACATAAGTTGTACTCACATCATCCATATAATCTGTCTGGGCAAAACGATAAAGGATTTCAAATCCCACATTGATCTTTGTATTGAGGGAATACTTGATACCAACTCCAAAAGGAATACTCAGTGCCATAGCACTATAGGGCTTCCTGTCGGGGTAAAGACTGGTTCCCTGACCTTCTGTATTCAATGGTCTTAAAAAGATCTTTTCTCCATTGAGATAGGCAAAAGGATCATAGCTGAATGCTCCGATACCGAAGGTGATATAAGGTGTGTAATTGAATCCAGGCTCGCCGGGCATAAAGCGGAAGAAATTGAAATCTCCCTGCAAAGTAAGTTCCCATACATTGGTATTGAAACTCAGGTTGCGGCGATACATGTATTCATTATGCGTATTGTATTTATCAGAATAGCCAAGTCTTGCATAGCTGGCTCCAATACGTGCAGCGATATAGTTGCTGAAATTTTTACGGAAGAAAATGGTCGCAGCCGGCTTGGGCCTGTTAAGACGCGCACGGGTATTCAGGTCGCCAAAATAATGAGCTGCACCCAGTCCCACGCCAAATTCACCTTCCTGAACAATGGCGTCCTGTGCAAATGAACGCGCAGGAATGAACGCTACAAGCGCACCCACACATACTACTACCAGCAATTTCCTCATCATATCCAGAAATAAAAGGTTGGAATTAGTTAGAACGGAAAAATAACAAATTTCTTATTACCGGGGCTGTTAAAAATCGGGAAATATGGAATGTTGGAATTGGCATTTTCTAAACTTTCCAATTCCAACATTCCGGTATGAGACCATTTAATAGCCAATAAAAACAGAACGTAAAATCCCTATCAATTCCGTTTGTCAAGGCCCCAGGTAAGCTTGTTATGAAGGGTCTGCAAAAAGTTGTTCTCGCTAAGGCGTAACAGGCTGATATCAAAGCCTTCCTTGCGGATGGCGAGGGATACATTCTTGCCTACAATCTCCCGGCGACTGTCAAGCGCACAGATGATCTCATCATAGCGGCTCTCCACCTCAAAGGAGATCACATTATCGTCCGGTACCACTATGGGCCGGGCATTAAGGTTGTGCGGGGCTACGGGGGTGATCACGAAGCTCCCGGATTCCGGAAATACAATAGGACCACCGCAGCTCAGGGAATAGCCCGTTGAACCGGTTGGCGTAGCCACAATCAATCCGTCTGCCCAGTAAGTATTCAGGAACTCACCATTCAGGTAAGTATGAATTTTGATCATTGTGGCAGTATCCCTTTTGTGGATGGCAAATTCATTAAGTGCATAGGGAACACTACCAAATAACGGAAGATCGGCATCCAGGTGGATCATCGTTCTTTTATCCGTAACAAAGGTCCTTTTGGCAATAGCCTGAATGGCTTCTTTGATCTCATGCTGACCAATGCTTGCCAAAAATCCCAGTCTTCCGAAATTGATACCAAGTATGGAGATCGGTTTATCCCTTATGAGCGTAATGGTATCCAGCAGGGTTCCATCTCCGCCAAGGCTGATGATAAATTCAATCTCCGGAGTTATATGTTCTGAAAGGGAAAAAGTAGTTGTGTCTTCTGGTAAGCGAATACTGTTCTTTATCTGTTCAAAGAACTGCTCATAGATCAGCGGTTTTATTTTTTGTTTTGCCAACTCATCAAAAAACAATTGCACGTTCTGCTCCTGATCCTTTTCCATTACCCGGCTGTAGATGGCTGCTTTCATTGAATTTGATTACCTCAAAATATTGTCTTCCTGTGTAAAAATAGCCCGTTTTGTCCTAACTGGTTAAATGACCATTCCAGCTTGAGTGTAAAGTCATAAACACTGGTGATATCAATTCCAACTCCTGTAGAATAGAGCATCTTGTTGGAAAGATAATTATTACCCGGATAGGGATTGTAAATATATCCCGTGTTCCCGTATATACGGCCGTAAATATTGATAGGAATTCTGAATGGAGCCAGTTTTTTTGTTCCGGGAAGCCGCACATCAAAATTGAAAAGCTTCCTGGTCAGCGATGCTTTCAGGTAGCCACCCGCAGTGCCATCAATAACATAATACTCATAGCCCTGGAGGAACACATCGGAATAACCCAGCAATCGCTGGTTATAGTAAGGTTGTTTGAAAGGAAGTTTAATTATTCCGTAACCATTAAGACTGAAAAATGATTTTTGTCCTGTTGGCCAGTTACCCGAAGCCTTCACGGCTAATTGCCATACATTAACGGCTTTACTGATCCCTTTTTTACCAACATTGATCTCTGCAGCATAACCTTTGGTTGGATAAGGAATATAATCCAGGTCGTAATACGTCATGATGTAATAGAGCTCAGGATATTCAATTCTTGTACGGCCCTGCTGGAAATAATCAGGATTCAATTTGGCAACTGTGTCTGCAATATCTTCTCTTGTATAACCAATGCCAAAACGGTGACGGGTGCGGATAGCTCTGCGATAAGTCATCTCGCTCCACACATTGAAGAATCTCCGTACATAATTTTCGTCTTTAAAAAAGACCTGCTTATCGTTTATGGAATTATAATTGATCTCCCTGTTCTTTCCCAAACTGAACCCGGTATTATTGCCCCATTTCAGTCTTTTATCTATATACAACCGGTCATAACTAAAGGATATCTGTTTTGTATATCCATTGATCAGCCACAACCTGAGTTTATCATTTCTCCCGGTAGCATTATTATAAAGTAGTTTTACACCATAGTTCACACGCTTTAGACTGGCGTTCTGTTCAACGATCCACTGGTTAAGATTTCTGTCAATCGGTTTAAAATAGGGAATCGGGAATATGTACCATCTTTCTTTTACCTGTACAAGAATATCTACATCATATCCTTCAGATCTTTGGAGAGAGATAACAGCTTCATGAAAGAGGGCTGTATTCATCAACTGCTTTCTGCCGGCCTCAAATTTCTTGACAAGTTCACTCAGCGGGTAACCATCCCCGGGTCTGAAAGGAAGTTCACGGAGGATAATAGCAGGCTTTGTTTTTTTATTTCCTTCAACAATGATCTTGCGGATGATATAGTTGGTGCCTGGCTTTGTAGTATCTGCGGGGTATTCAATGATGGTACTATCCGGTAAGGGGGGAATATAGATGCCAGCGTCCTGTGCCTGCAGTAACTGGCAGGAGGCAACCGCTAACAAGAGCCACAGACAATATTTTTTTTCCCTCAGCATTCCGGGGTCTGCAACATAATCTAAAATAACCGATTTTGTTATCTGTGTTAAAAAAGGCGTGCCAAACCTGCTTAGATCTTGAGGTAATTCATCAGGTTGTCATAGTTATTCCTCAATTCATTAACATAAAGTTCTTCTCCGAAATAGTATTTGACATTGTATTCGTAGCGCTGAAAAGTGGCCACGATATCTGACACTTCGGCCTTATTTATCCGGATGGTCACCTGCATCATGCCGGTATCAGGATCATTGGAGGTATTGAGTTGGGTGATCTGTGCGTCATTAGTTTCAACCAGTTTGCTGATCTCATTAAAAGAATACTGGTTGCTTTCCACTTCCAGTACAATGAGGCCGCCTGGTTCATTCAGGCTCATGAATTCTGAAGCGTGTTTCAGCAGGTCACTATAGGCCACTGCACCGGCAATATCATTTTCTGCATCAACAACGGGCACTACGCTAAGAGAATTCTCTGCTGCCACCTGGATGGCTTTCAAAAAATGCTCAGTGCTTTTTACTGAAGTATTTCCAAAGGATTGTTGCAATGTGCGGACCTCGTCATGTTCATTCTCTGCCTGGAGGAGATCATCTTCGCTAAGTATACCTACGAACTTTTCACCTTCCACAACCGGAAGGTGTGTAACCTGATTATCATTCATCAGTTGCAGGGCCTGCGAAACCTTGTCTGATAAGTGCAGGTATGGAAGATTCTGAGATTGTAGTTCTCCGGTTAACATGGATAGCGGCTCTCCTTATTTTTTTACTTAGACCTCAATGATCACGCAACTGTTGCAGGCTCGTTGAGTTTTTTCAAAAATTTATGAAGGATGACATTGAATTCATCGGGTACTTCCATCATCGGGGCATGACCACATTTATCGATAAAATACAATTCACTGTTGGGGATCAGCTTATTAAATTCCCTGGCCACGAATGGCGGAGTGATGGTGTCATTATTCCCCCATATTAATAACGTAGGATACTTGATTTGATTGAGTTCTTCTCCTAAATTATTTCTTATGGCGCTTTTTGCAAGTGCAATGATCTTGATGACCTTAAGTCGATTATTCGTGATCCCAAATACTTCATCCACCAGTTCGGTGGTTGCCATCTTGGGATCGTAAAATGTCAGTTCAGTTTTTTTTCGGATATATTCATAATCCCCTCTTTTGGGATAAGAATCACCCATTCCATTCTCAAAAAGACCAGAACTTCCGGTAAGTATCAACGATTTTATACAATCCGGCTGGTTTTTCAATACATATACTAATCCTACATGGCCCCCCAAAGAGTTGCCCAGGAGGTGAACATTTTTGTATCCGCGGTATTCAATGAATTTATGGACGAATTTAGCCAGGCCGCCCACAGAGGTGTGCAGTATGTCCATATCAAGCAGGGGCAGCATTGGTACCACTACCTTGTTGTACTGTTTGAAGTATTCTATTAACGGCTGGAAATTACTCAGCGCGCCAAACAGGCCATGCAACAATACCAGTGGTTCTCCTTCACCCTCTTCAATAAATTTGAACTTGTTATCCAGTTTTATCTCGTATTCCATGTTTCCCCGGCACTGTTAATTTTTGCTAAAATAATCGTTTTAAAGCACATTATTAAGCCACTAAACCAATCTGTTGATCCTCTCCTGCAAAGATAGCAGACGGAATGCCATTTACCTGCTATCCCGCTTGTTTCTTATTACAAAAAAGGGTGATTTCAATAAAATCAAATAACAAAGCCCTTAAAAAACGGAATTTCTCTCTATGGAGTTGGGTTGGCAGGCATTTTTTCTGCAACTCCTCCAAAAAATTGTTGGAGCTCATTAAACATGTCTTTGAAAAAGGGAATAATACTCCCCAGGCTGTTGATCACTTTGGGACCCCAGGGCTGTATCCAGGCGTAAGTAACCGAATCCTGGATGGTCTCCTCTTTGAAAAAGTGAAGCTGAACCGCATAGAAAAGAAAGATACTGTATACAACAGTGAACAGGATCACATAAAGCAAGATGCCCCCCAGCCGGTTCACCCATCCAAGCATTGCTATTTCCACCGTCTTTTGAATAAGGTTTGCCCCTAACCGAACAATCAATACTATCCCAATGAACACCACCGCAAAGGAGATCATTGGCAGCCACCTGTCTGAGATATTCACCACCTTGCCAAGCTGCACTGCCACCAGTGCTGATACTTTAATAGCCGCAGCCAGTCCGGCAATAATGGCAAGTAAAGAGAATATGCTTACTATCAATCCCCGCCTGAAGCCCCTGAACACAGCCCATACCATTAGGAGGAGGAAGATTATATCGATGAACATGAAATTGTATAAATGGGAATACCTGTTACTTGCCGCTCAAAAGTTCCTTCACCATTGCAGAAATGGTTTTTCCATCTGCTTTACCTGCCAGTTGTTTGGTAGCTGCTCCCATCACCTTGCCCATATCAGCCGGTGAAGAAGCGCCTGTATCCGCAATGATCTTGCTAATGGTAGCTTTCAGTTCTTCAGGAGAAAGTTGTGCAGGCAAAAATTTTTCTATTACCTCAATCTCTTCTTTTTCCTTCTGTGCAAGGTCTGCACGATTTTGCTGCTGGTATATCTCCAGTGAATCCTTGCGTTGCTTAACGAGTTTCTGAAGAAGTTTGATCTCATCATCCTCTTTCAATTCACCACCAGCACCTTCAGATGTTTTTGCCAGTAATATAGCTGCTTTAATTGCCCGGAGACTACGTAATGCTTTTTCATCTTTAGCAAGCATGGCAGCCTTGAGCTCAGTCATGATTTTTTGTTCGAGACCCATATTCTATTAATTAAACTGGAACTTAATAATTATTTATCAATCAGGTAGCCTTATTCTCTTTCATCTGTTTTTCCCGGAACCTGTTGTAGAAATCCTGGGAAAACTTTTTCATTTCTTCCACGGCATCTTTATCATTTGTTGCCCGTCCATACGTATCTGCCATCGTCATCATGGTTTGAAAAAAGAAATCAGCCATTTCATCTACCATCATGTCTTTGGTCCAGAGATCGATCCGGAGTGCTGTTTTTTCTGCACCATCCCAAAAAGACAGCATCATGGCCTTTGCCTTCTGCGCATTTTCAATAGTAGTATCAGTTGCATTCCATGCGATCAGATCAGGGACCTTGTTTTCATCTGTGTGTACATCAATAATAATGCTGGATAAACCCATAAAAATAATATTGTGGCAAAGATAAGTAGTGTGGCTGTTTCAGGTCCATTTAGTCCCGATAACTATCGGGATTACATTTCATCAAAGCCTGCCACAGGAGTTTGGCTGTTTTATCCCAGCTGAATTCTTTTGCCCGCTCAATACCTTTTTGGATAAGCCTGTTTCGTAAGGATTCGTCTTTATATAACAACATCATCTTGTCTGCTATATCAGTATGATCAGTTGGGTTTGCAAACAAAGCCGCATCAGCAGCAATCTCCTGCATGGATGAATTGATGGAGGTAACTACAGGTACGTGACAGCGCATCGCCTCCACTACCGGAACTCCGAATCCTTCAAAAAGTGATGGATACACCATTGCATAGGCAGATCCGATCAAATTAACCAGCTCCTTTTCTTCTATATATCCTGTAAGTACAACATCATCCCTGTATTTATATGTCTTCAGGCTTTCTTTAAACCGCTCATATTTCCAGGCAAGCCTGCCTGCAAGCACCAGCTTCCAGTCACTCTTTTGCCTTTTCTTGAATACCGAAAATGCCTTTAATAGTTGTGTCAGGTTCTTTCTTGGATGAATGGCGCCTGTATAAATAAAATAGTTTTTACCTGCTGTGTATTGATTCCTGGTCTGCTCCTGCAGGGCATAATCAACCGGGTGAAATATTTCCTTCGCAGCACTATAAACCACTGTTATCTTTTCTTCACTCACCTTATAACTGGCCACAATATCATTCTTTGAAAATGCAGATACTGTACCTATGGATTTTGCTTTTTCAAGAAACTTTGCTGTGAAGTGCTTATAAAATAATAAATGCGATTTCTTTATAAACGAAGGATAATGTATAAATGACAGATCATGCACTACCAGGCATTGTGGAACCTTAGTTGTCAGTGAACAAAAACCATCACAGGATAAAAAAACATCCGCTTTATGTTTTTTAAGCAATCTTGGTACCTGTATATCATACCACCATTTCCATAATACCGGATGACGCGCCGGTGGACCTGCAACAATTGCTTTTACATTTGATGAAAACACAAATCGTTTATCAAAAGGCCGGTCAAATATGAACAGGAATTCATGTTCCGGGTGATCATTCACTATCCGGCTGAGCACTTCGTAAATAAAATACCCATATCCTTCCAGATAATCATTTAATAAGAATCTTGTGTTGACAGCTATTTTCATCAGCGGGCAAAGGTAGTCAGTCTGAGCCGGCAGTAATGCTAAATCCAATGATTGAAGAATCTACCATACCCCCGTAAATTTCCGATACTTGGCTTATAGAGCATCAGCCTTTTACTCATGAAAACCAGTATTTTTCCAGCTATTGGTGTAAATCACAACAGGTGCAATTACTGTGGATATTCGGTTAATACTGAATGAAAAACAGGGCAGTATTACAATTGATTCAGCCTTTATTGATAGCTACCTTTATTGCAGTGAATGATCCGTAAGTGTTATCCATTATTGGATAGTTAAAGTCGTAGCCTATGAGACAAATATACCCCCGTTTTTTTACCGTTTCGCTGTCAGTAATACTCCTCCTTTCTATAAATACTCAGAAGGGTTTTGCACAAACATGTCCTGGTGGTCAACCACAGGGTGGAACCGCTTATGATACAACCATTGCATTCCCTGCAGGTGTTACACTGACAGATGTAAAGTTCCCCCAATTCAATCCTACGAACGGAATGGTAACCTGTGTGAGGCTTTGTGTCACCATTACTGGTGTAGTTGATACATTGGCTATGCAGAACTTTGCTGCATCTGGTCAAACCGGAACCTTCACCTATAATAGGAAGGATACCATGAAAGGTCCCGGATTGGTCACTCCATTGTCAAATAATGCCAATCAAACTTATGGCCCTTATGGATTGAGCCCATATGATGGTGTTCCGGGTTCTGGTGGAGACTTCTTTGGATTTGCAGACAGTACAATTCTTACAGCGCAATTATGTCGTACACTGACAGACTCTGCCACAATTGCTGAATTCTATGGAACAGATAGTGTGACGTATAATTATAATATTGATGTATCTACCAGCGCATCTATTACAGGAGGAAGCAGTAGTACACTGGTATTAACATCTGCATTCGTGAATTTTCATTTTGAATATTGTACCTGTCCTGCATTGGTACTTCCATTAAATATCAATGCATTCAATGCAAATAAATTAACTAATAACAAAGTAGAATTGAAATGGACAGGACTTGATGATCCATATGCCAACTATCATTATGAGCCAGAGATGAGTAGAGATGGAGCCAAATTCTTTACGATTGGCTCATTACCAAAAAATGCCATGACAGAGTCATATAATATGTTATATACCACCAATGGTCAAACTGGTGCCTGGTTCTTCAGAATCAAGCAGGTTTATTCAAATGGATATGCCCGGTATAGTAATATTCAGTATGTGGACATGGAAAATTCCGGTTCTCCCAAGTTTTCTCTGTATCCAAACCCCTCTCAGGGCATTGTTGGTATTAAATTTGATAATAGTTCTGCCGGACATTACGAAATCCAAATCTATAACTCGCAGGGACAAATTATTGTGAATAAGGCTATTGTGGTAGGTGGTTCTTCTTATGTGCAGATAGGTGTTTTGAAGGGTGGGAATTATTGGCTGAGACTGACCAACAAACAAAGTCTCGAGTCCTGCGTCAATCAACTTATTATTAAATGACCTCTTAGGTGGAAGAGGATGGTGGCTTGTAAAAGGGGCCTTGGTTCGGGGCCCCTTTCTTTTTTAAAGCCCATTTCCCCGGAGGGTCTCCAGATACGGAAGAATAGAAATTGCCTTAAAATCCACGCCTAATTACCTTATAGCACCCCTTTTAGCCAAAGAACCCGGGCTTCAATTTCCTTCTTCAAATTGACTTTCATACATTTGTTGACTTACTTATTATCATGGAATATAATACCACCAGGAATCATCTAATGATGAGCGAATACGGGCGTCATGTGCAGAAAATGATTGAGCACCTGCTCACTATTGAAGACCCCGAAAGAAGGCAGCGCAATGCGTTTGCAGTGATTGAATTGATGGGATTTCTGAACCCACATCTGAAAAACGTTGAAGACTTCAGACATAAGTTATGGGATCACCTGTTCCTGATCTCTGATTTCAAACTGGAAGTTAAATCACCTTATCCCATTCCAACCAGGGAATCACTGAGCGAAAGACCCAAACCATTGCCCTATCCCAAACGCTATCCAAAACATTCCCATCTTGGAAAGAACCTGGAGATAGTTATCAAAAAAGCCCTCAAAGAAGAAGATACAGATAAGCGCGCAGGTTTTGCCAATGCCATTGCTTATTATATGAAGCTTGCTTATAATAACTGGCATAAAGAAATAATGCATGATGATGCCATTCAGAGTGAGCTCACCAACATTACCAGTGGACAATTGACTTTCACCAATACTCCTTATGTAAAAGCATTCCGTCCACAGGACAACAGGGATAGAGACACCCGTGGTGGTTATGGTCAAAAACGTGGAGGCAAGTTCCAGCACCGCAATAACGGTGGTGGTGGCGGCGGAAGACGTAATGATAACAGAGGCGGTGGGAACTTTAAAAAGAAAAGGTATTAAAAATACGGCCGATAAAAGCTGAATTAGCAACGCGAAAATTGGATCTAAGAATTACTTCCGATTTTCGCGTTTTAAATTTCGACCCGCCGCGGCGGGAACCAATCCAGACACATGAACTCCTTTGAAGTATACGGTGGCAAGAAATTATATGGCGATATCACACCGCAGGGAGCAAAGAACGAAGCCTTGCAAATCATCAGCGCTGTATTGCTCACCCCGGAAAAAGTAACCATTACCAATATTCCAGATATCCTCGATGTTAATCTCCTTATTGAATTATTGATAGAAATGGATGTAAAGGTGGAGCGGCCTAAACGCGATACCTGTATATTCCAGGCAGATAATGTTAACATCGATTACCTGCACAGCGAAGCATATAAAAAGAAAAGCGGCAGATTACGCGGTTCTGTAATGCTTGCAGGTCCCATGCTCTCCCGCTTTCGCAAAGCATTTATTCCTAAGCCAGGTGGTGATAAAATTGGAAGAAGAAGACTGGATACCCATATCATTGGATTTGAGAGACTGGGCGCCGGATTCAATTATCACGCTGAGGATGGATTCTTTCACCTGCAGGCTCCTGATCTCAAAGGCACCAGCATGTTGCTGGATGAACCCTCTGTAACAGGTACAGCAAATATTGTTATGGCTGCAGTAATGGCAAAGGGCACTACCGTTATCTACAATGCCGCCTGTGAGCCATATATCCAGCAATTGTGCAAAATGCTTACCAGGATGGGAGCTTCTATTTCAGGAATCGGAAGCAACCGCCTCACTATTGATGGTGTAGATTATCTACAGGGTACGGAACATCGAATGTTGCCTGATATGATTGAAGTGGGTTCATTTATAGGGCTCGCTGCAATGACACAAAGCGATATCACAATCCGTAATGCAGGCATAGAACACCTTGGCATCATTCCCGAAAAATTTCAGCAGTTAGGGATCAAATTGAACTTTAAGGGAGATGATATCCATATCCCTTCACAGGATATGTATGAGGTGCAGCGCTACCTTGATGGAGGCGTGCTGACCGTGTATGATCATCCATGGCCTGGATTCACACCAGATCTGTTGAGCATTGTACTGGTGACTGCCATACAGGCAAAAGGAAGTGTGTTGATTCACCAGAAAATGTTTGAAAGCCGATTATTCTTTGTAGATAAGCTGATAGATATGGGTGCTCAGATCATATTATGTGATCCACATCGTGCCGTTGTAATTGGTCTTGAAAGAGAACAGAAGCTCAGGGGTATCACCATGAGCAGCCCGGATATACGTGCCGGCGTATCGCTGCTTATAGCAGCATTGAGCGCTGAAGGCAGAAGCGTAATTCAAAATATTGAACAGATAGACCGGGGTTACCAGTATATAGATGATCGATTGAATAAACTGGGAGCAGAGATCAAACGTATATGACCGGAATAAAGACCTTTAAATCCTGAATGTTGAGTTACCATAACAAAATTATTATTATCACCGCCCCTTCCGGTGCAGGCAAAACTTCCATTACGCGTTACCTGCTGAATATTCTGCCTGAACTGGCCTTTTCAGTTTCAGCTGCAACAAGGGAAGCACGGAGTTATGAGCAACATGGAAGGGATTATTATTTTTTAACTCCTGAAGATTTCAAACATAAGATACAGCAGGGTGAATTTGTAGAGTGGGAAATGGTTTACGAAGGAAAATTCTATGGTACGCTAAAATCAGAATTGCAAAGGATCTGGGACAATAACCAGGTTCCCCTGCTGGACATTGATGTGAAAGGAGCCCTGCATGTAAAACAACAATATCCGGATACCACATTAACTATCTTCATTGAACCACCTTCCGTTGAAGAATTAAAAAAACGATTAAAATCCCGGGGAACTGAAACGGCTGAATCCCTCCAGACAAGAGTGAACAAGGCTTCTTTTGAACTGTCATTCAAGGAACATTTTGACGAATGCATTGTGAATGATGATCTGGATAAAGCCTGCCAAAAAGCCGAACATATTGTGCGGGAGTTCCTGCATTAATGGGTTGTAAACTCTTACTATCTTTACCGTCATGATCGAATGGAAGACGATAACCTTTTTCATCCTTACCCTGTTATTAATGGGGTTTTTCTCAGGGATTGAAATGGCGTATTACAGTGCGAACAGGCTGAATATCGAACTCCGCAAAAAACAGGGAGGCTGGATTGCTAACCTGCTGGCCAAGTTTGTTGAAACGCCTGCCAGTTTTATTGGAACTACCCTGGTAGGCTACACCATTTTCCTGGTTTTTTTGGCACTGCAAATAAGTACAGTTCTTAATCCGGTATGGGCTTATCTCAGAGTGGGATCTGATCTTGTACATATAATTGTTGAAATCGCAATTGCTACCTTCATTGTATTAATCTTTGCTGAATTTATACCTCGCGCAATATTTCGTGCAAAAAGCAATACGTTACTTACAGGACTTGCACCCGCCACTGATATTTTTTACCAAATGTTCTCGCCCATTGCTGATGTATTCATCAAATTTGCAGAATGGCTGCTTAAATATGTACTGGATGTAAAGGTGGACAAACAAAAGGAACCACTGAGCAGTGGTGAATTAAAGAACCTGTTTCACCAACCCAATGATGACGACCGTGTGGGAAGAAGCACTCAGTTACTGGAAAACGCACAGGAATTTCCAAAAGTAAAGATCAGACAATGCCTTGTACCGCGCAAGGAAGTAGTGGGGATAGATATACAGGCATCTATTGAAGACATTCAGAAAAAATTTATAGATACCAAGCTAAGCAAACTAATCGTATACGAGAATAATATCGATCATATCAGCGGCTATGTTCATCAGCTCGACCTGTTTAGAAAACCTGCCAGCATTAAGTCAGTTCTTTTACCCATTCCCGCAGTTCCTGAAAGTATGAGTGCGGCCGACCTGATTGGCAAATTCAGCAATGAAAGAAAAAGTATTGCCTGGGTAGTGGATGAATTTGGCGGTACAGCCGGTATTGTAACTATGGAAGATGTGCTGGAAGAACTCTTTGGTGAAATAGAGGATGAATATGACCGGGAGAAATTCGTTGAAAAGCAGATCTCTGAAAACGAGTACATTTTCTCAGGCCGCCTTGAGCTTGACTACCTGGAGGAGAAATATGGGTTCGATTTTCCAGAAAATGATTCAGAAACCCTTTCCGGATATATTATTAATTTTTACGAGACTATTCCCCAGCAAAAAGAACGTATTATTATCGATGATTACGAGTTTGACGTTATCAGCGTAAGCGATACGAGGATAGAAATGGTGAAAATGAAAAAACTCAAATAGTGCGCCAGCAACTTTTTTTCAGGTTTCGTTGGCATAGTGTCCACCAACAACATCTTTCGTGAATTGCTGGCGCCCGCCACCAACATAATTTTTACGGTTTGCTGGCGGGCACAGCCTTATCTTTGCGGCACTTTTTTACTATGGCCTTAATGGATTTTTTTAATAAGAGGAATAAGAAGAGCGAGACTGGTGAGTCGGAAATGTCCTTTATTGACCACCTGGAAGAATTGCGCTGGCACCTGATCCGCTCAGTGATTGCAATATGTATCGGCGCCATCGTATTCTTTATTTATGTACGGGAAATTGTTGACCAGGTACTTCTGGCTCCCGCCCATGATGATTTTATTGCTTACGGCTGGTTTTGCAAGGCCAGTCATGCCTTAGGCCTGGGAGATAGCGTTTGTATGAAGGGAATGAAGGTGAGCTTCATTAGTACGGAGATGACAGGCCAGTTCATTTCATCCTTTACCATTGCCTTTGTAGGTGGCTTTATAGTTGCCTTCCCCTATATATTCTGGGAATTCTGGCGCTTTGTAAGACCGGCGCTCTCCCAAAAAGAGCTCAGGCAAACCAGGGGAGTGATCTTCTGGGTATCCTTCCTGTTCTTTTTAGGTGTAGCCTTTGGATATTTTATCCTTTCACCATTCATGGTTTATTTCTATTTCTCTTATTCATTAAGCCCATTGATTGAAATAAAACCAACCTTTTCAGATTATCTCGAAAACCTGATCTATACAACTGTGGGTATTGGGGTACTTTTCCAGATGCCATTACTGGTAATGGTACTGGCGAGGATTGGCATTGTTACCTCCAGATTCCTCAGAAAATATCGCCGCCATGCTTTTGTGCTGATACTTATTGCTGCGGCTATAATCACTCCTTCAACCGATCCTTTTAGCCTTACCATTGTAACCATTCCGCTTTATGCCCTGTATGAAGCAAGTATCATAGTGGCTTCCAGGATCAATAAACGGCAGGATAAGGAAATGAATGAATGGAGTTAGTTACCTTTGTAAAAGACTATAAAATTCACTCCAAACGTATGAACTCCCCTTTTGATCTTAGCAAGCCGATTGCCATTGGAAGTGATCATGCAGGATTTGATTATAAAGAAGAACTCATCTCTTTTCTGGAAGGCAAAGGAATTTCCTTTTTGGATCTTGGCACTCATGGCAAGGATTCCGTAGACTATCCTGATTTTGCACACCCTGTTGCCTCAGCGGTAGAATCCGGCGAAGCGTGTTTTGGAATATTGTTATGTGGTACGGCAAATGGCGTTGCTATAACTGCCAACAAGCATCAGAAAATACGTGCAGCAATTTGTTGGGGAGAAGAAATCACCAAACTTGTGCGGGAACACAACGATGCCAATATTATCTGTATCCCCTCGAGGTTTGTTCGTGAAGGTGACGCTGAAAGAATGGTGCAGATCTTTATGACCACTGAGTTTGAGGGTGGCAGGCACAGCAACCGTGTGCAAAAGATCGCCTGTAACTAGACAAGTCCCCCTGTCTTTTTAAACCATTCATCAAATCTGCATTTATCCGAAATAATTTTCCGGTAAGTTTGAGGATTATACTAAATACATGCGCACATGAAGAAAATTATTGCCCTTCTTTTGCTGGTACCCTCTATTGCCCTCATCGCCCAAAAAGCGAATAACCCTACTTCTTATGCCAAAACCATCACGGCTGCTGATCTGCAGAAAAACCTTTATACAATTGCCGGTAAGGAAATGGAAGGAAGAGAAACTGCCACGCCAGGACAAAAAAAGGCTGCTGTCTATATAGAGAATTATTTCAAATCCCTTGGATTGCAACCAGGAAACAAAGGCAGTTACCAGATGACCTTTCCCGTATACAGGGATGAAGTCACTAAAAGCCTTCTTGAAATAAATGGCACAGAATATAAGGTGAATACAGAGTATCAGCCTTACACATTTACCAATTATAATACCTCACAATACTTTTCAGAAGTTGTATTTGCCGGACATGGAATTGCCGATAGCAGTTTCAATGATTATAAAGATTTAAATGTAGCAGGAAAACTGGTCCTGATCATGGATGGCCTTCCAACAGCTTACCAGCCCAAAGGAAGTCCTCCTTCAGCTGGTATATTCAGCAAGATCATATATGCACAAAGGAAAGGTGCGGCTGGCGTATTGATCGTCAGTAGCAATTTTCCACGGAGTCCCCGCCCCACCGGTACCATGTATAGGGAATTATACAGGGCATCTCAGTATCTCCCTACCTGGTATGTTTCAGAAAAAGTAGCTGAAGCGATTATGGGTAATACGGACTGGCTGAATATAAAAGAAGATTATAAGACCGACCAATTGCCATCAAAAATATATGCTTCCAATGTGCATCTTGAATTTGAGAAAAATATCCAGAAACTGGAAAGCAGCAATGTATTGGGATTCATGGAAGGCACTGATCTGAAAGATGAATATGTTTTTCTCACTGCTCACTATGATCACCTTGGCATCCGTAATGATACTACTATATATTATGGCGCAGATGACGATGGTTCAGGAACGGTGAGCATACTGGAACTTGCACAGGCGTTTGCAAAAGCAAAAGCTGAAGGCAAAGGACCCAGGAGAAGTATTGTATTCATGACAGTGAGTGGAGAAGAAAAAGGATTATGGGGTTCTGAATATTACTCAAACAACCCGGTTTATCCGCTCGACAAAACAAGTGTAGATCTCAATATTGATATGGTGGGCCGTATTGGAGAAGAATATTTGAAAGACAAAGATTCAACAAATTATGTATATGTTATCGGGGATGATAAGTTGAGTTCGGATCTTACACCCATCACCAACCAGGTAAATAAGAATCTCAAATTAAAACTGGACAGGAAGTATAATGATCTGAATGATAAGAACCGGTTTTATTATCGTAGCGACCATTACAATTTCGCAGAGAAAGGAGTACCCATCATATTCTATTTTAATGGCGTGCATGCAGATTATCATCGCCCAACCGATACTCCTGATAAGATCAATTATAAACTCATGGCCAAAAGGGTACAACTGGTATTCTATACTGCGTGGGAAATGGCCAACCGGAATGATATGCTGAAAAGGGATATTAAACTGGAAGTGCCTAAGGGCTTTTAATAAATGCAATAAACTGTAGTGTATAACTCATCTGGAGAATAGTTCAGATTTGGATTCCTAATTTTTACATTTATTGTCTAAAGCCCCAAATATGACCACGCCAAACGACCAGCCAGGCCAGCAACAGGATGTTATTGCTGATTATGCCAATGAGATTCACCAAATACATATGGAAGGAAATGAAAGATCAGTCCGCAGGGCAAGAAATGCCTTGTTCTGGGCCGGTGGACTCATTTTCCTGGCAGAAATGATTGCCATGTTCCGGACCACCGGATTTGATCCTATCATATTTGCAATTGCACTTGTTGAAGGAGGGATATTTATTGGACTGGCATTTTGGACAAAGAAAAAACCCTATACTGCTATCCTTACCGGCCTGATTGTTTTTATTGTCTTAATTATATTATCTGTGGTAATAAATGGAATGGCAGAAGGAGGGGTAGGTATAATAAAAGCCCTGTTCAGTGGGATAATCATTAGGGTTATTATCCTGGTAAACCTGATCCTGCCTATAAAGGACGCAAAGGAATTACAGGAATCCAGGAAGAATCAATTTTAATTATGATCAACATAAAAAAGCTGTCCGCCTGCGGCGGACAGCTTTTTGTATTTATATGCTAACTCATTTTACATTCCCAGTATCCACGCAAACATCAATGGCGCTACAATGGTAGCATCACTTTCTACGATAAACTTGGGAGTCTTGATATCCAGTTTACCCCAGGTGATCTTTTCATTGGGAACAGCACCGGAATAAGAACCAAAGGAAGTGGTGGAATCACTGATCTGGCAGAAATAACTCCAGAAAGGAACATCATGCCATTCCAGGTCCTGGTACATCATCGGCACCACGCAGATCGGGAAATCACCTGCAATACCTCCCCCTATCTGGAAGAAGCCTACACCTTTACCTTCTGAGTTCTTGCGATACCAGTCTGCCAGCCACACCATATATTCAATTCCATTCTTTACTGTGGAGGCTTTCAATTCACCTTTGATCACATAGCTCGCGAATATATTTCCTGTAGTACTGTCTTCCCATCCCGGAACAACAATGGGAATATTCTTTTCAGCAGCCGCTACGATCCAGCTGTCTTTAGGATCAATTTCATAATACTGTTTGAGCTCTCCACTCAATACAGTTTTATAAAGAAATTCATGAGGGAAATAACGTTCACCTTTTGCTTCTGCTTCTTTCCATTGTTTAACCAGGTGCTTTTGCAAACGGCGGAACGCTTCTTCTTCCGGAATGCAGGTATCAGTAACTCTGTTATAATGATTTTCCAGGAGATCCCATTCCTCCTGGGGTGTCAGATCACGATAATTGGGAACTCTTTTGTAATGGGAATGTGCTACCAGGTTCATTACGTCCTCTTCAAGATTGGCGCCCGTGCAACTTATAATATGCACTTTATCCTGGCGGATCATTTCTGCCAGGGAGATGCCTAATTCAGCTGTGCTCATGGCACCTGCCAGGGAGATCAGCATTTTACCGCCTTCGTTCAAATGAACTTCATAGCCTTTTGCTGCATCCATCAGGGCTGCTGCATTGAAGTGCCGATAGTGGTGTTGAATAAATTGTGAGATAGGTCCCTTATTCATTATTGTAATTTTTGACCGCCTTCAGATCACAATAAGGTGAGACAGTGCGGGAAGGGGGCAAAATTACATGATTCAGCAGATTCGCGAATATTAAATAAAAACAAAACCCCGTGCACTAAGCAACAGGGTTTGTTTTTTACCACACACCAAAACCCCGGCTAGGACCCGGGGCCATTTCTTTAGATCTTCGACATCTTCTTGTAAATATTCCAATCTGTATTATCGCTTGATTTCAACAGAACTTTTGAATCAGCATTTTCAACGGTGATATAATAATGCGTACCGTCATTGTCTGATAATTCAAACAGGTCAGTGATCCAGTATTCAGTATACTCGCTACGAATTTTGGATTGAAGTTTCAGCGGCAGATTTAAAGAACTGATATTTCTGGTCATTCCCAGGAATTCACCATCCTTGTTGTAGAAAGCTGTAATGTACTGGTCGTTCAAAACAAAAACAGCTTTGTAAAAATCAGAGCCTGTCGTCCATCTAACTTCTTTTGCTCCGTTGAATTCTTTGTTAAAAGAGTTTAATACATCTTTACTTACATTTTCTTCCCCGGCGAAAGCAACTATACTGCTTATTGCTATTGCCAGTGTCATGAGAACCTTTTTCATTTCTAATTATTTTATTGGTTTTAGGTTTAAATGTTTTTTCGTTGAATATGACGACACAAATGTATCTCGTGTTACAGGTGAAGGCAAGTCAATTGTGATTAATGGGATGCGTTGTTAAACACTGTTAAAAACCATTAACCTACGAAAACCATGTATTGCCATTTTAATGCAGTTCACACCCCAAATCGTGCAATTCACCGAAAATTGTTTTCAATTTGTTAAAGCGTATTTAGATATTTGTCTAAATATTTAATGGATCAACTGTAGTTATGAATAATGTTTTCAAGGCACTGAATGACCCAACCAGGCGGGAAATCCTGGAGTTGCTCAAAGAAAAGGAGTTGACGGCAGGAGAGATAGCTGAGCAGTTCAACATGTCCTGGCCCAGCATATCCCACCACCTTGACCTGCTCAAACAGGCCAAACTGGTGGACGCAGAAAAGGAAGGGCAATACATTTATTACTCATTGAATACCACCGTAGTAGACGAGATCCTGAAGTGGGTAATGCAATTCAAGACTAAAAAGAAATGATATGAATAAGACGCTAAACACCCTCGTATGGCCAATTCTGGCCGCACCACTGGCCTATCTGGCCCTGGTTTGGAACAGGCTGCCTGAACAGGTGGCTATTCATTTTAACCTGGAAGGCACTGCAGACGACTTCGGCAGCAGGCAGCAATTGGTAATAATGACCCTTATTCTCACGGCCATCAATGCCGGGGTTTATATTCTGCTCAAAAATATTTACCGCATTGATCCAAAGAGAGGCGCTGGCGAAAACAAGATCCGCCTGCAAAGAATTGGATTTGCAACCTGCCTGTTCATAACAGCAATGCTGTGTATGATCATCTACACCAGCATGCACAACGAGAAAAAATTCAACACGCAATTCATTTTTGCAGGAATAGGCTTATTGTTTTCCTTCATCGGGAATTATATGCACACACTTAAACCAAATTATTTTGCAGGATTTCGTCTTCCATGGATACTGGAGAATGAAGACAATTGGAGAAAAACACATCAACTGGCAGGCAAACTGTTTTTCGCAGGTGGATTATTGATCGCAGTTATCTGTTTATTTACACCGGTGATCGTTTCCATTATTGCATTCTTTACAATTTGCACTATTATTGTTTTGATTCCCTGCATATATTCTTACAGGCTATACAAACAACAACAATGAAAAGATCGTTGCTGACCATTCTTTGTCTCTTTACCACACTCGCAGGAATAACTCAGGTAGAGAAGAAGATCATCGGTACATGGGAAGGAAAACTGAATATAGGGCCGGGGCTGCGGATAGTTTTCCATTTTGAAGAAACGGCATCAGGCAGAATTAAAGCTACTGTGGACAGTCCTGACCAAAAGGCTTATGGCTTAAAATGCGATACTGTAATCTTCCAGGAGCGTGAAGTGGTAAGAGTTGAAATGCATGCATTGAATGCAATATTCTCCGGCCGGTTGATGGATGATTCCACGCTCAACGGACAATTTACTCAGAATACTACCTATCCGTTAGTATTAAAGAAGGGCAATTTCCAGGCGCCAGCTCTTCCAAAGCGTCCACAAACGCCGCAACCGCCCTATTCTTACAAAAGCGAGGATATAGAATATAACAATGCATCTCTCACCCTTCATTATGGTGCCACCATTACTATCCCAAATGGCAAAGGACCTTTTCCTGCCGCTTTGTTGATAACGGGAAGCGGTGCACAGAACAGAGATGAAGAGTTAGCCGATCATAAAGTGTTTGCAGTTCTGGCAGACGCGCTTACCAAAAATGGAATGGTGGTATTGCGGGTAGATGATCGTGGAGTAGGGAAAAGCACAGGCATTTTTTCAGATGCAACCTCGGAAGATTTTGCAAAAGATGTAAATACAAGCCTGGATTACCTTTTATCAAGATCAGAGGTAGATAAGAAAAAGGTGGGGTTGATCGGTCATAGTGAGGGTGGAATGATAGTACCCATGGTAGCTTCCAAAAGAAACGATATTGATTTTGCTGTTCTATTAGCTGCTCCGGGCGTTAAGATAGATTCCTTAATGGCAGAACAGAATGCTGCCATATTGAGGTCAGTGGGCATCAGCCAGGGTTCTATCAATGCCTATATTCCCTTTTACAAAAAGCTGATTAAAGAAATAATTAATGCTAAAGACACAACAGAAGCATACCGTAATGCAGCTACTTTATTCAGGCAATGGATCCCCACAATAGATAGCACTGCCCGAAAGGAACTGGGATTTGATTCAGAGACCAGCATCCGTAATGTAACTGCAGTAATGGTAGAAGGTTTCTCAGGGAAATGGTTTAAATACTTTCTATCCTTTGATCCGCAACCTTATCTACAGCAATTAAAGTGCAAAGTGCTTGCATTAAATGGCGAAAAGGATATACAGGTCATTGCTAATTCCAATCTTACCGCAATTGAATCAGCATTGAAGAAAAGCGGGTCAAAGATTTATACCACACAAATACTGCCCGGTCTTAATCACCTGTTCCAAACCTGCAAAACCTGCACCCTGCAGGAATATGGAGAACTGGAAGAAACTTTTTCGCCTGTTGCCCTGCAAATCATTAACAACTGGTTAAAAAATTACGTTATACAGTAAGATTGCTTTATTCGCAATAAACTCTTCTTAACTTCAATACACTGGAAAAGCAATTTAATACCATTGAATTACCTGGCGCATGCATACCTGTCATTCAGTGATCCGGAAATTCTGGCAGGAAATCTTATCAGTGATTTCATCAAAGGAAAAAAGAAATACGATTATCCTGCCGGCATCCAGAAGGGCATTGCATTGCATCGTGCGATTGACACCTATACAGATGAACATCCAGCCACCAAAGAAGCCAAAGAGATCCTGCGCCCGGTTTACCGTTTGTATAGCGGCGCATTTGTAGATGTGTTATATGATCATTTCCTGGCTACTGATGCCAATGAATTCACAAAAGAATCTCTATTTGATTTTTCCCAACAGGTATATGCCTCCATTGACCGTCAAATCCACTGGCTACCGGAGAGGTTTGCCAAAATGTTTCCCTACATGAAAAGCCAGAACTGGTTATTCAATTACCATACAATGTGGGGAACGGAGAAAAGTCTGGAAGGTGTGGTCAGGAGGTCCAGGTACCTGACGGAAAGTGGGACCGCCTATCATTTATTTGAACAGCACTACCAACTTTTCAGCGACTGTTATCGTCAGTTCTGGAAGGACTTGCTGCCCTTTGCCCGTCAACAATATGAAATATTGAGGGCAAACAATTTATGAAAGGCGTTGAGTCAAGACCTGAATCAATTATTTTTGTAAAAAATCAACAAATTTCCAAAATGAAGAAGACCTTTTTTGTGACGGCCCTACTGCTGATTGTTTCCATGATTACGCATTCCCAGTCTGCATTGCCCGGTATTGATAAATCACCCCTTGATGTATGTTATTACCCGGTCAATTATCCCCTTTTGAAAATGCAGGGAAAGGCCAGTGATCCACTTGCAGCCAGGGTAATATACAGCCGGCCCAAGAAGGAAGGAAGAACGGTCTTTGGTGGCCTTGTAGCTTATGGAAAGGTTTGGAGACTGGGAGCCAATGAAGCAACAGAGATTGAATTATATAAACCAGCTACTATCGGAGGCAAAAAAATAGCAGCCGGACGTTATACGCTCTATGCACTCGTCAATGAGAAAACATGGACATTTATCGTTAATAAGGATAATGATATCTGGGGTGCATTTAAATACGATGAGGCAAAGGATGTTTTAAGAGCAGAAGTACCAGTTGAGCAGATCACTGATCCTGTTGAATATTTATCAATGACCTTCAATAAAACCAATGATGGAGCGAGCCTGGTTGTGGCCTGGGAAAATACAAAAGCTTCCCTGCCCATCATCTTCTAATCCTGCCGTATGAATTACAAAACCAAGTTTGCGCTCTTACCATTGTTCATTGTTTTTGTTACACTGGCCTGTAAGGAAAAACAAAAAACACCAACGGTTGATAACACTGCCCAGCAGCTAAGGGATTCCCTGGCAATAGATTCATCCCTGGCTGCTTTGAGCACCTATAATAACACCATTGATAAATCGCCTATGGATATGATCTACTTCCCGGTAGATTATCCAAAGATCAAAATGGCGAATGGAACTACTACCCCACCTATCGCCCGTGTTATTTATAGTCGTCCTCATCTTGCCAAACGGCATCTGTTCCATGATCTTTTAAAATATGAGGAGCCCTGGAGACTGGGCGCCAATGAGTCTACTGAGATCGATTTTTATAAAGCAGCAACCATACAGGGAAAGAAAATTGCTCCGGGCCGTTATATCCTGTATTGCATACCACACCCGGAAACCTGGACAATCGTTCTGAATTCAAATATTGATTCATGGGGATTAGAGCAGGACTCCAAAAAGGATATCCAGCGATTTGAAGTTCCAGTCACAACGAACAATCCTTCACAAGAATATTTCACCATGCAATTCCAAAAAGCTGATAAGGGTGCAAACCTGGAGATGTCATGGGATAATGTAGCAGCTGCATTGCCGATACAGTTTTGAGAAAATTTCAGCCCTTTACTTTTGTCGCTTATTTTTTGATAGTTGATTTACCATTAATGTAATCATTGTCATTTCTGGTATTTCAAAGAGACGAGCCATGATAAATATGTCTTTTAATTTAAATCGGCTGGGATTTTCAATCAGTCGTTTAAATCTTACATAGTTGCTGCCAGAGTCATCGGCAACCACAGAAACCGGTATGTGGTCAAATATTTGAAAAAAGCCGGTAATGTGGCCACCCTCTATAAGAATTTTTACTGTGCTATATCTTTTATCCTTCGCCATTGCCAAAGTACCAAAAACCTATTACTAGAATCTCCGTACTTCCGCTATTAGTCTAATAAACTAAAATCGTAATTACCGAATGACCCTTCGTTTGGTATGGAAGGACTCCGCATTTTGTATGGGAGAGCCTTTGATTAGTATCGAAGGTTAATCAAAAAAGTCAACAAAAAGTACACATTTTGCGTAATTTAGTCATCAAATAGGTTTACTTTCTGTCTTTTTCTCACTTAAACCAATTTAAAACCAACGCCTTGACCCCCTTAATTATTTATTTATACGCTAATCAATACCGCCAATGACCAGAGCGTACCTAATTGCCTATTTAGCAACTGTAGACTGCTATCCCTATGATGAGGCATCGGAGGTTTCACAATTCTGGCGAAATGATGTAAATGGGTTAACAACGTTTATTCCTAATGGAGACTCAATAAGCCTGAAAACATATTGCAGGATTTTCTATGAATTAAAAGTTGACCCTCCCAAAGAGCACGGTTATGATTCAGACTATGCTATATATAGCTCATTTATGGATAAATAATAAAAAAATCCTTCAGGGATTATCTTTACATGCCTATGTGTGGAATTGCCGGCATAATTCAGTCATCACCAGTCTTTCAGCCTGAACAGCTAAGAAAGATGATTGCCACATTGTCCCATCGCTCACCCAATGGTCAGCTATGCTGGAGTAATTTGGATGGATCAGCATTGCTGGGACATGGTCGCCTTTCAGTTATTGATCTCAGTTCAGCAGCAGCCCAACCCATGCATTATCTGCAACGATACACGATCATTCACAATGGTGAGATCTATAATTATATTGAATTACGTAAAGAACTTGAAAAAGAAGGTTACACCTTTTCTTCTCAGTCAGACACAGAAGTAATAGTAGCCGCTTATGACTATTGGGAAGATGAATGTGTAGAACACTTCGATGGAATGTTTGCCTTTGCCATCTGGGATGAAAAGGAAAAGGAATTATTTGCTGCAAGGGATCGCTTTGGAGAAAAACCCTTCTTCTACTATAAAGACAATGGGCAATTCCTGTTTGCTTCTGAAATGAAGGCACTCTGGGCTGCCGGCATTGAAAAGAAAACAAATCTTCAACTGCTGTTCAACTATATTACCATTGGATATGTAAATAATCCGGAACGACCTGAAGAAACCTTTTTTGAAAACGTATTTAAACTCCCTGCCGCCTCACGATTATATTTTACACCTGCCTCAGGTGAATTTTTCATTGAAAAGTACTGGGATATTGATCCGGATAAGCAGAATAAAACCATCACCGACCAGGATGCCATTGACCAGTTCAATGAACTCCTTTCAGTCTCAGTCAAAAGAAGATTACGAAGTGATGTTTCACTGGGTACAAGCCTGAGTGGCGGGCTCGATAGTTCTTCTCTTGCATATCTGATATCACAATCATCTGCACAATCATCCTTTGCAGCATTTACGGCAAGCTTTCAGGGATTCAGTAAAGATGAACTCCCTTTTTCACAGGCTGTAACTGATCAGCTTCACCTGAAACATCATATAGCTTCCGTAACAGCAGAGGATCTGATCAGTAATTGGGAGAAACTTTGTTATCACCAGGAAGAACCAATAGGCTCCGCCAGTGTACTGGCTCAATACCGTGTCTTTGACCTGGCTAAGGAAAACAACGTTACGGTTTTACTGGATGGGCAGGGTGCTGATGAAACACTGGCTGGTTATCACAAATACTATAAATGGTACTGGCAGGAACTTTACCTGGAAAGAAAATTAAACCGTAGTGGTGAACTGGAGGCAGCCAAAAAACTGGGCGTACAGGAAAATTTTGGATTAAAGAATATTATCGCTTCTCTATTCCCTGATCTGGCAATGGTGATCCTGGAAAGACGCTATCTCATCCATGCACTCCGACATGAAGATCTTCATCGTGATTTTGTGCGATTGCAAAGCAGGGAGGCCTATTACAGTGCCCCACCTCATGATGGATTGAATGGCCGCCTCTATTTTAATACATTCTTGCATGGTCTGGAAGAATTGCTTCGCTATGCAGATCGCAATTCAATGGCTCATGGCCGCGAAGTACGTCTTCCCTTCTTAAGTCATGAGCTGGTTTCTTTCATTTTTTCATTACCCTCCAATTTCAAGATCAGGAATGGCTGGACCAAATGGATCTTGCGTAATTCCATGGATAAAAAGCTACCGGATATGATCACCTGGCGGAAAGATAAAACCGGCTTTGAACCACCGCAGCAGGAGTGGATGCAACATCCACGATTGCAGGAAATGATATATGAGGCTAAAAAGAAACTGGTACAGGAAAAGATTCTCAGGGGAAATGTGCTTGCAAAACCCGTTGAACCTACTGGTGCCCACCAGGGTAATGCCTTCGACTGGCGTTATTTATGCGCCGCTACCATTCTGTAAAAATAAGATACACCTTAAAAGAAAATTGTCCCGCCGGACAGCAGGACAATAGATCAAGGATGATTCACTAAACACTGTAATCATTAAATATCATCAGATATCAGCTCTTTTGTATTTTTCGATCTGGGTCAGGTTACCGTATACATCTGATTTAACAATGTACCAGTTCTTATCATCTTTCAGGCTGATAACAAAGTTTACATCTTCATCAGATGAGGTTTCAGTTACACCACTGATTACCTTTCCGGCATATTTCTGTTTCAATTTTGAAACGATATTAGGAAGCAATTGTTTTTCAGAATAATAGCGGATTGTTTTGAGGAGTTTGCCATCAGCATCGTATTGCGCTCTTACCTGCACATCATCCTGACGGAAATTGGCTTGAGAGTAGCTCTCATATTCATGCCAGGTCACATCCTGAGCGGCAGTAAAAGTTTCGTTGAATGCTTTAAGGACCTTCTCACTTACGTTGGGCGTAGGGGCGGCTGATGCTGCAACTCCAAATAACATTGCAAAAGCTGCCAAATAAATTACTTTTTTCATGGTTTATACTTTTTTGACGTTTAGTAAATGCTGATCTAAAGTAATTACGGCAGTACTCCAAGTCAAGCGATTATCGACCATTGGTAAATAGTGTTATTGCGTAAGGGTAACGTAGAACCACGCTGACTACCGCTAAACCGCATTAAAAAACCTTTGAAAGGCAGATTTGATACCGTGAAACATGATTAACGGTTTATTAAAATCATCTTTAAGGTTATGTTAAAGGAAGTTAATAACTGATGAATGGTAACAGGTTAGCTTTAAAGGAAATCATCCGCTTATCTTTGCACCCAGTTTAATCATTAATCTTCGAGGTATGAAAATCGCTACTAAGTTCATTCATGCAGGAACAGAGCCCGATCCTTCCACAGGTGCAATCATGACCCCCATTTACCAAACCTCTACTTATGTACAGGAAGCTCCGGGAGTGAATAAAGGATTTGAGTATGCCCGTAGTCAAAACCCAACCCGTAAGGCACTGGAAGAAGCGCTGGCAGTAATAGAAAATGGAAAGTTTGGGCTGGCATTCAGTAGTGGAGTTGCTGCCACAGATGCAGTGATCAAATTGCTGGCACCCGGAGATGAAGTGATTGCAGGCAACGATATGTATGGAGGCACCTTCCGGCTATTCAGTAAGATATTTGAAAAGTTCGGGATCAAATTCCTGTATATTGACCTTTCCAATCCTGACCAGGTTACTAAAAGCATAACAGCAAAGACAAAACTGATCTGGGTTGAAACACCCACCAATCCCCTAATGAATATCGCGGATATTGCTGCCATTGCCGAAATTGCTAAAAAGGCCGGAGCCTTATTATGCGTGGATAATACGTTTGCTTCACCTTATCTTCAAAACCCGCTTGACCTTGGTGCTGATATCGTAATGCACTCCTCTACCAAATACCTGGGAGGGCACAGTGATGTGATCCAGGGTGCCCTTGTGATGAATGATGCTGCGCTGCGTGAGAAATTATATTTTATCCAAAAGAGTTGCGGTGCAGTTCCCGGACCCATGGATTGTTTTCTTGTATTGCGTGGAATTAAGACACTTCATGTAAGAATGCAGGCACACTGTGCAAATGGAGAAAAGATCGCTCACTGGTTGCGCGCACATCCCAAAGTTGGCAAGGTATACTGGCCTGGATTTGAAGATGCCCCGGGGCATACAATTGCCAAAAAGCAAATGAGAGGATTTGGCGGTATGATCAGTTTTACCCTAAAGGACGAAAACATGGATAAGGCGATGAAGCTTCTTTCCAGTACAAAGCTTTTTTCTTTGGCGGAAAGCCTGGGCGGTGTGGAATCACTGATCAACCATCCAGCCTCCATGACCCATGCATCCATTCCCCGCGAGGAACGTATAAAAAACGGGCTTTCAGATTCATTGATAAGGCTTAGCATCGGAATAGAAGATGCTGATGATCTGATCAGTGATCTTCAAAAAGCAATCGGATAATTCTTTCGTAGAGAAAATTCTACACTTATTCCTTCTCTAATAGCCTGAAAATGCCCTGCAACGCATTGAAGGATGCTTTGGCATTGTATCTGCAAAGTATAAGTTGAGCAAATTAATAACGACATTCAATAATTTTAAATTAATCAGCTATGCTTTACCTAATTGCAGTTATTCTTTTGATAGGTTGGTTGCTGGGATTTTTTGTATTCTCTGCAGGTGGCCTTATTCACATCCTGCTTGTTATTGCGATTATAGCAATTATCTTGCGCCTTATAAGAGGCAGCAGTCCCGTCTGACGGCCTGTTAGAATATGAATAACATAAAAGAATTTTTAGATAAAAAGGTTGATGAATATAATCAACCTTTTTTTATTACAGATGATCCAATCTCCGTTCCTCATTCATTTACCAAAAAACAGGATATAGAGATCGCAGGTTTCTTTGCCGCCATTTTTGCCTGGGGTAACCGTACCACTATCATTCAAAAATCAAAGGAACTATTATCACTAATGGATAACTCACCCCATGATTTTATTACTTCTGCCCCGGAGGAATCTCTGAAAAGGCTAATACAATTCAAACACAGAACATTTACTTCTACCGATCTGCTCTATTTCATTGAATTCCTTAAACAGCATTACCAGCAAAATGATTCCCTGGAATCCGCTTTTACCAAAGGAATGAACCCTTCGGATTCTGATATAGAAAATGCACTGCGCTACTTCCATACTTATTTTTTCTCGCTGGAAGATGCACCACCCAGAACCCGCAAGCATATAGCAACCCCTGAAAAGAAATCAACCTGTAAGCGACTGAATATGTATTTACGATGGATGGTACGAAGTGACAAGGCAGGCGTTGATTTTGGTATCTGGCAGAATATTTCACCGGCACAGCTCATCTGTCCTATTGATCTTCATGTGGCCAGGGTGGCTAAAAGATTTAATTTGCTGCAGCGAAAGCAGATCGACTGGCAGGCAGCGCTTGAACTAACAGCTTATCTCAGAACGTTGGATAAAAACGATCCGGCCAAATATGATTTCGCATTGTTTGGTTTGGGAGTAATAGATAAATTTTGAAATGACAGAATCAAATCTTGTTACCAGCATTAATGAATCCTTACAGCTAAGTATTCCTTCACAGGCAGGAAGAGAAGACCTGTTACACCTGCTCACCACACATGTCAATAACCTCCTTGATTCGGATTTTGAAAAACTGGTGAGCCTGCTTTATAGATTGGATATTAGCGAAAAGAAGTTAAGAGAATGCCTTGCTGTTAATGCCGGTCAGGACGCGGCGCCTCTAATTGCTCTATTGATCATTGAAAGGCAGGAGCAAAAAATAAAATCCCGCCAGCAATACACGCGGCGGGATCAATCTATTGATGAAGATGATGCCTGGTAGCTTACTTTTTCTTTCGCTCAAACATCAACTCTTTTACCTTTTCTTTATCCTCTTTCTCTCTTTTAAGATCAAACATGGTCCCGAATACATGGTCCCAGATAGTGGAGCTTACTCCATATCCATTATGTTCATTCTTATAGTGATGCAGGTGGTGGTTTCTCCATAATCCTTTCATCCATTTAAAGGGCGGGTTCCAGGCGTGGATGGCATAATGCATGGTGCCATACATCAGGTAGCCAAGAATAAAACCGGGAAAGAACATAAAGGTGTTCTGACGCAACAGCAGGTACATTAACCCAAATATGGCTGATGCTATAATAATGCTGGGAACAGGAGGCATGAAGAGCCGCTGCTTATCGCGCGGGTAATGGTGGTGATTGCCATGAAGCGTGTAAGAGAACTTCATGATCCGGGGATTATCGCTTACCCAATGGAAAATAAATCGGTGGGCTATATATTCAAAAAAGGTCCAGAAGAACATACCCCCAATGAAAGTAGCGGTTACCCTCCATAAAGGATAGTCCAGTCTTGTATTACTATAATATAACATATAGATAATGACAGGCAGGTACATACCCCAAATAACAAGAGGGTGTGTTTTGGTCAGCATTTCAAGGTAGTCGCTCTTGAATAAGCGGGCCTGACCTTTATTATGGATTTTCTCGAAGTGCATGCCGCAAAGATAAAAGAAAGCTTTGAAGCCTGTACCATACGGGGCCATAACTGCTCGTGGGTCAGGGCTCTTCCCTAACTTAGCAGCTCTTAAAATTCTGTTAATGAAGTTAATCTCTTACGTAAAGGAAGGCCATGAGCAATTGGGTGTGCTGGTACATGATAAGGTGTACGATATGGAGGTCCTGCATCCTGACCTCCCCAATACCATGAATATGTTCCTTACCTATTGGGAAGACACCCTGCCCATTGCGCTTGCAGGTGAACTGATGCTGAAAGAGGGTTCGCGTACCAGTAATAGAGGCATTCCTCTCAAAGATCTTGGTCTGCTTTCTCCTGTTCCATTTCCGGCATCCTGCAGGGATGGTTATGCATTCAGACAGCATGTGGCTGCAGCCAGGAGAAATCGTAAAGTGGAAATGATCCCTGAGTTTGATCAGTATCCTGTTTTTTATTTTACCAATCACCATGGCATACAGGGACCCGGCGATATTAACTGTATGCCTGATCATTTTGATAAACTGGATTTTGAACTGGAAGCTTCTATTGTTATCTGCAAACAGGGAAGAAATATTAAAGCGGCTGAGGCTGATGAATATATCGGCGGACTCATGATCATGAATGATATGAGTGCAAGAACGCTACAGCTGGAGGAGATGAAATTAAATCTCGGACCTGCCAAGGGCAAGGATTTCTCAACGGTATTAGGACCCTGGCTGGTAACACTTGATGAGTTAAAGGATTTTGAGGTAGCTCCCCGGGAAAATCATACAGGTAAAAGCTGGAACCTACCCATGAAATGCTGGGTCAATGATAAGTTGGTAAGTGAAGGCAATCTTTCCGATATGGACTGGACCTTTGCTGAGCTCATTGAAAGGGCATCATACGGAGTTGAGCTCTATCCCGGAGAAGTAATAGGAAGCGGCACAGTGGGCACAGGATGCTTCCTGGAGTTAAATGGAACAGGGAAGTTGAGTGATCCCAATTACCAGGAACAATGGCTGCAGCCGAATGATGTAGTGGAAATGGAAATTGAAGGATTGGGCAGACTGAAGAATACAATTATAGCAGAAGAAACAGACTGGAGCATACTCGGTCAAAAGAAATAACACTCAGGAATCAGCACCTGGATATTATAATATTCAGATAACATTAAAGAGAAGGCCCGATAATAAATTATCGGGCCCTTATTTTTCAAACTATACTTTTCAGATTTTAGATAGCAGCTCTTTTCAGTTTCTTCATTGGAGCTGCGCCTTTATTAGTCACTTTTCCAAGGAAAGAATCTTTTACAACTATTTCTTTTGCCGCATTCACTTCTGCTGATCCCACACCACTATTTTCAATATCCATTTTCTGAACTAAAAAGCTTGCCGCCTGCACACTTCCCACTCCTTTGTTCCTGATAATGGCATTCTCAGCCTTACCATTCAATTTTACACTTCCTACACTCTTATTGTCAACATTAATAGTCTGAGCGGTCATTTTAAGATCGATTGATCCCACGCTTTTACTGGAAATGTTCAGGTTGTCAAATGTGAGATCATTCTCAGAAGAAATATCGCCAACAGTTTTCAGTTCCATATTCTTCAGATTTTTGAAACTGATATATACTTTCAGTTTTTTCTTGCTGTTGAAATTTGAATTTTCCTTCATGCTGATCACAAGCCTGGAACCCACATTTTTTACTTCAAATAATGACTGCAGGTTATCATCCGCTTCAATCTTCACACCCTCCCTGTTTCCCTGGGTTAATAACACATTGAATACTCCTTTTACATCCAGTTCAGTAAATGGAGTTACATTGAATTCTTTAGTTACAATATTGCCACTGCCTTCAATCTGGGGCCTGTTGTCTTTATCGTGATTTTCATGATCCTGGGATTTGGCTGCCGTCACAAATAACGCGGCAACTGTCATGGTTAAAAATAGCTTCCTCATACTTTTTATTGATTTTAGGTTTACATTTCAGAACGAAATCTTTCGTAGAACGAATATGAGGAGAAACTGTTACCAGTAATACTTAAATCTTGATGAACGGGAATTCGGCCGTTTAAATGGCATTTTTCGAATATATGGCTTGTTTGCCCGAGTCTAAGGTTCACTTTATGAAGGAACCAGGAATAAATAGTTTGCGTCCATCTTATGCTCGTTCTCCTGCTCTCCTGTCAACTACTGGTTATCTAAAGGCTAAGTACAGAATATTTTATGTGTAATCTCGGTGTATTTTCCGTGTATCCTCCGTACATCTTCCGTTTATAACGGAAGATGTACCCAAAATCTACGGAAAATATACAAAGTTTGTAGGGAGTGTATTCAGTAGATAGCCTGTACTTTACCAATTGATAGCCTATGGCAAGGATATAAATTCTGTTTTTGAACAGAATATCACGGAGATTCAAACTACAATTACTGGGTAATTGATGGTTTAACCCGGATTATGTCCAGGCCTTCTTCTCAAAACCTTCCTTAATTTGCGCCATGATTTTTGATCTTCAGCAACTAAAACCTGTTGACAAACAATACTATCTACAGCATGTAATAGCTCCCAGACCAGTCTGTTTTGCCTCCACCATTGATAAAAAAGGGCAGGTAAACCTGAGCCCCTTTAGCTTCTTTAATTTATTCTCAACCCAGCCGCCTATCGTTATTTTCTCGCCATCCCGGAGACTG
>Ga0207648_10000819_pt1 | contig 35169 bp, 21 predicted proteins | sample KBSMisM32_FD_184310 | JGI IMG/M metagenome (GOLD analysis project Ga0207648, IMG submission 184310) | Miscanthus rhizosphere microbial communities from Kellogg Biological Station, Michigan, USA - KBS Miscanthus M3-2 (SPAdes) (version 2) | ecosystem: Host-associated > Plants > Roots >... | reverse complement strand
AGTCCGTGGCGGATCCCAGTTTGCGGCCCTCGCCTACGAGGTAATCGAGAAGGAGCCGGCCGAGGTCCGGCCGCGTCCCGATTACGTGGAGTTGCTCGTAACGGGCGCGCGTGAGAACGGACTACCGGCGGAATACGTAGCCGAGCTGGAGCACTACACTTTCTGAAGCGATGCTTGAGCCGCATCACGGAGAAGTCCTCACCTGGCGCGTTCGGCTCTTCGCGTGTCTGTACCTGCAGGACGCCGACGTCGAACGCTCCTGCCTGGCCGGTCAGTTTGCCGCCGAAATTGATCGCCTGTGGTGTCCCCCGCTCGTCGAGGCCGATACGCCTGCTGAAAAATGGCGCCAGGTCAACGCCGTCTCCGCCTCCTCCGAAACCACCGCCACCATCCGCGAAGTTGAAGAACAGCGACCCGTCGAGGAAGAAGTCGCGCTTCTCGGGAAAGAACAACGAGAAACGCGTCAGATTGGTCTGCCGCTGATCGACTTCCGCCTGCGCGAAATCGGTGTTCACCGTGAGATTGGCGCGGAGGCTCGGCGACAGGTTGTAAAACAGATCGACCCCGATGTCCGCGTTGCGGCGCATCGCCCCGTCGCTGCCGGGCGTGCGCCAGTCGCGCGTCGCCTCACCGACGAGATACGGCTTGATGTCGAGGCCATGCCCCTGCGTGACCTCCGCGGCTTTGAGGCCCGTCAGCACGCCCGCGTTGCTCATCCTGCGAAGTCCCTGGTTGCGCGCCCATCCCATCCACAACGACTCTTCATTCTTGCGGCGGACGGTGCGCTGAAAATTGATCCCCCAGGTCTCGCTGGTCGGATTGAAGTTCAGCGTGCGAAACGGGATCTCGATCTCGAGCGTCCACCCGATGTCGCTGCGATGAACGCGTGCGTTCCAGATGCCGTCCCACTGCCGGTTGTTGCTGTCAGCCGACCCTTGCAGCGCGTCGGCCATCAGCCCTGACGGGTTCATCTCGAAGAAGTACGCAGTGCGGCCATCGAGAAAGGTGTCGATCGTCCACATGAAGCGGTCGTCGGAGCCGAGTCCGTTGTCGCGTCCGCGTTGAAAGCCGAGCCACTTCTCCGGCTCCGAATCGAAGCACGTGACGCCCATGTAAACCGCGTCGCGGCTGTAGACGATGCGCACTTCGGTGGGTTCGGTCGCGGGCGCGCCGTTTTGCGGATCCTGCTGCCGGAAATCTGCTGCCGGCACAGCCTGACCCCACACCGGTTCGTTGAGAACGCCGTCAAGCGTGACGCGATCCTCACTGCCCATCTGCATCGCGATCATCTCGCGGCGCTCGAGTCCGCCGATCAACCGCGTGGGTTGCGCGGCGGGCGTTGCAGCGTTGAGCTGCCCGGCTGAAGCGCGCAATGGCATCAATACGAGCAACGACAAAATGAACACACGACGACCAGCGATGGGCATTACGGCGGTTACGACGAAGATGCAGGTGATGTTTACGCAGCAGAGGCACGTACAGTTCGCAGCACTGTTGCGTCGTGAACGCGCGCTTACAGCATCCGCTTCACGCGAATACGCTTCGGACCCTATACCCCTTGCAGTGACGGGCACGCCACGCTTCCTCCTTCGGAGGCCCTTTCATGTGTCTAGCTTCGCGTGTCCTCGTTGTCGTGGCACTCTGCCTCGTCGCCGTACCTGCGTCGGCCCAGCAGCAGGGGTCGATCAGCGGCCGGGTCGTTGACGCCAGCGCGCTGGGGCTGCCTGGCGCCACCGTCACCGTGACGTCGCAGAACACGGGATTTACGCGCACGGTGGTTACGGCGGAAACCGGCGGATATGCCGTTCCGAATCTCGAGCCTGGCATCTATACCGTTCTGATCGAGCTGGCCGGCTTCTCCTCCGTGAGACGCCCTGACGTTCAGCTCACAGCAGGCACCGCTCTCACCTTCGAGTTCAGGATGGACATCGCCGCCATCGAACAGGAGGTCGTCGTCACCGCCGAAGCGCCGCTCATCGAGACGACGTCCAATCAGCTCGGGGGAAGCCTGTCAAGCCGCGAGATCGAAGAGATTCCATCAAACTTCCGGAATTTCACTGCGCTGACGCAGCTCGTCCCCGGCATCACACCCAATCCCGCGGCATCGAGCTTCGAGGGAGGACAGGTTGTCGCCAACGGGACGCCATCGCAGCAGAACGTCTACTTGATCGACGGCATGTACAACAACGATGACCGTCTGGGTGGCAGCCAGGGAACGCAGGTGCGCGTCGTCCTCGACAACATCGACGAGTACCAGGTGTTATCGAACCAGTACAGCGCGGAGTTCGGCGGCGGTGCGGGCGCCATCATCAACATGATCACGCGCGGCGGCACGAATAGTTTCAATGGCCGCGCGTACACGTACTTCCGCGACGATCGATTCAATGCGCGCGGTCATTTCCTCCCCGCGAGCGCTCCCAAACCGGATGAACGCACGCTGCAGACGGGGTTCGCGCTCGGCGGACCCGTCCTGAGGGATCGTGCGCACTTCTACTTCACCGTCGAGCGCGATCACGAAGATATCGCCGGACAGAAGCGCTTCCCCGCCGCCGCCGCGCCGCTCGCACGCGACATGGTGGGGACCTTCAGCGTGCGCGCGACGAACTATTTCGGGCGCGGCGATGTCCAGATCAATCCGCGCAACATCTTCAGCGTTCGGTGGGTCCTCGAAACCGCGCCGACCAGAGGCGAAGGCTTCAATACCAACACCGAAACCATCGATGCGCAGGGGTGGGAGAGCGATTGGGATCATCTGATCAGCGGCACCTACACCGCCGTCGTCAACGACCGTGCGACCAACGTGCTGCGCGTCGGACGGATCAGCGAAGAGCTCGGCACGGGCGCGCAGGCGTTCTTCGACGACGAGGTGAAGCAGATCGGCTTCGCGGGCCGCGATCCACTATCGATCGGCCAGCGGAACGTGCACGCCAGCTACATCACGGGGAAAGGTGGCGAGGGTCTTAACACACGCATCCGCACCTACGTCCTGGACGAGTCGTTCTCGTACTTCGCGCCGCGGTTGTTCGGCGGCGAACACAATTTCAAGGTTGGCGGCGGAGCCAGCTTCAACGAAATGCCGCCGAGGACGACCTTCAGTTCGGGGACGTTCCAGTTCAGAGGAGACGCCCCCTACAACCCTGCGGACCCTTCCACCTACCCGTTCCAGTTCAATGTGACGGTCGGTCCGCCGAGTGACTGGGGCTACGAAGTCTTCTCCCGGGATCGCCGTGCCTACGGTTTCGCCGAAGACAAATGGCGTGTCGCGCAGAATCTCACCCTGAACCTCGGGCTTCGATACGACCGGCAGCAACAGACGCCAGACAGCACGCTCAATTTCGCGCCGCGCCTCGGATTTGCCTGGGACCTGACCGGGACGGGCAACACGGTGATGCGTGGTGGAATCGGCAAGTTCTACGCCTACCCACCGGTCGTACTCGACTTGACGCTGCAGCAGAACGCGATTCGCACCCGCTTCCCTTCGATCGCGATCAACGAGACGCATCCGCTGGCTGCCGTGGTGCTCCGTCCGGATGTGATCAGCGATTCCCAAGGCAATCCGGGCGTCGCCTCACTGAGTCCGGCGGGCCGCGCCGCGATTAATCAGCTGCGCGATCAGATTCTCGCGGGCGCGACGTTCAACCCGAATCCGTGGGTTGACAGTCCAGACCGGAAGCTCCCGTACACGTGGTCGTGGAGCGCCGGCATCAACCATCAGTTCTCGGCCAATGCGGCGGTCGCCGCCGACTACGTCGCCAATGTCTCGCGCGACCAGCTCGGCGTCATCGACATCAATGAACCGATCAACGGCATTCGTCCGGGCGTCGATGTCGCCGATCCCTCCGGCCGCCTCATTGCGGGCGATGCGCGCGCGACGCGCTTTGCGCGCATCCTGCAGGTGCAGACCAGTCCCCTCTTCGACGGCAACTACAAGTCGTTGCAACTGTCGGCGCTGAAGCGGATGGCGAACCGATGGAGCGGACGCGTCGCCTACACCCTGCAGGAGAGCCGCTACGTCGGTCTCGGCAACCCCGATGCACGCCGCGTGTGGCTCGACAACGATCCGCGTGCGGACTACGGACGGTTCACGTCGGATCGCCGCCATGTGCTTGCCGCGAGCGGCACCGTCAATCCCTGGCGGTCGCTGAACATCGCGACCGTGGTCAGCGCCATTTCCGGAGCACCCGTGAACGAGATCGTCGGTCGCGACGTCAACGGCGACCTCGACGTCACGGATCGGCCGATCCGCGGCATCGACGACACCGCGTTTCCGATCCGATCGCCGCTCGACTCGCAGGGACGTGCGGTGATCAACGGGCTCGAGGGACCAGGCTCGTTCCTCGTGGACATGTCGTTCCGCTATTCCGTGCCGCTCGCCAATGGACTCGAAAGTGTCGACCTCTTCTACGACATCTTCAACGTGCTGAACCGCGAAAACCTGGTGGCGCCAACGGGCAATCGCGCATCGCCGACGTTCATGGTGCCAACGGCCGCGCAGTTCCCGAGGCAAATGCAGTTTGGAATCCGCGTCCGGTTCTGAAAGGGGGACATTGTGAGGAGAAGTACTCTTGCCATCGTCGCCGCGCTTGGGTTGGTGCTAGCCGTCGGCGTTGTGGCGCAGACGCAACAGGTAAAGGGCGGGGGTGACGTGACCGGCCCCTACGATCTCGTCGCTGGATGGCCGCAGAACTGGTGTGGTCAGGGGCACGTCATCGGATCGACCGCCGGAATCTGGGCCGAGAGTCCAGACCGCGTGTTCATCTTTGCCCGCGGTTGTCTGCCGGCGCTTGAAGATCCGGGCGACCTCGTCCCGACCCGCAACGCCTCCGGCTACGACCGTTCGCAAAGAGATGCGGCCCGCCATCCTCGATGGGACCACATCGTCAACGTCGTCGATCGGAACGGCCGGCTGATCGAGTCATGGGAACAGCACAACGAGCTGTTTGTCCGTCCGCATCGCGTGCTGGTCAGTCCGTATGATCCACAGCGTCATATCTGGCTCGTTGATGACGGTGTGCACGCGATTTACAAGTTCACGCGCGACGGCAAGCAGCTCGTGCAGACCATCGGCACTCCGAAGATGCCCGGCAACGACGAAACGCATTTCGCGCGGCCGACGGATATCGCCTTCCTGCCCGACGGCACCTTCTTCGTCAGCGACGGCTACACGAACACGCGGGTGGTGAAGTTCGATCGCAACGGAAAGTACGTGACGTCCTGGGGCATGAAAGGGACGCCGCCCAACGAGACGCGACCTGGCTACATGAACACCGTGCACGCCATCGTCGCAGATAAACAACGCCGCCTCTACGTCAGCGACAGGGCCAACCACCGCATTCAGATCTTCGACGAGAACGGCAAGTTCCTCGAAGCGTGGCCGAATGTGCCGCTGCCGTACTCGCTGCTGATGACCGACGATCAATTCCTGTGGTCCGCCTCCGGCCTGACGCAGAAGTTCACGAAGTACGACCTGAATGGCCGTCTGCAGTCATCCTGGGGAACCTTTGGCGCACTCCCAGGCGGCTTCTGGGGCGTCCATCAGTTCCACGTCGATACCGAGGGGAATCTCTACACTGCCGATGTCCACGTTGGACGTCCGCAGAAGTTCCGTCCGAAGGCCGGCGTCGAGGCGGCGCGCCTGATCGGCCGTCCAACGGCGCAGACCAGCGCGACGAACTAACGGCGGCGTGGAGGCGGACCTCAACGTCCGCCTCTACATCACGACGCGTAGGGGCGGACCTTCAGGTCCGCCCTCCCGATCACGAAATGATCCCCTTGCGGACGGCGTACAGCGCGATCTCCACCGCACTGTGCAGGTCCAGCTTCTCCATGATGCGGGCGCGATGCGTCTCCACGGTGTTCGGGCTGAGGTGGAGGATGTCGGCGATATCCTTGTTGACGCGCCCTTCAGCAATCAACTGAAACACTTCTCGCTCACGCTCGGACAGCGTGTCGTAGCGATCCGTGATGCCCCGCTCGGTGAGTTGCCGGACGTAGCCGTCCAGCATGACGCGGGAGACCGCCGGGCTGAAGAACGACTTGTGTTGCACCAGTGCCGTCACCGCGCGGAGCAGATCTGTGCCGGCGGAATCCTTCAGGAGATATCCGTGCGCGCCGGCCTTCAGGGCACGGGTGACGTAGGTTTCGTCGGCATGCATGCTCAGGACGAGCACACGCGCCGACGGGAGTCGTTTGACGATTTGCTGGATCGCGTCGACGCCACCAAGTTGCGGCATCGCGAGATCGAGAATGACGAGGTCGGGCTTCAACTCCAACGCCTGGCGCACCGCCTCACGACCGTCCGACGCCTCGCCGATCACTTCCCACCCGCGCTGCGTCTCGAGAATCTTGCGCAGCCCTTCCCGGACGAGGGTGTGGTCGTCGGCTAGCAGGATTCGAATGCTGGACATCTATCCTCTCGCGGCCAATGGCAGCTCGATCGTCAGACGCGTCCCTTTGCGGCTCTTTCCCTCGATGCGGAAGCGGCCACCCAGATCCTCGACGCGCTCGCGAATGCCGACGAGTCCGAGGCCGTCGCGCGACATCCGGCGGTCCGAGGTCGGCACCTGCCATCCGATGCCGTCATCTTCTACCGTGACGATGAGCGACGACGCCACGCGCTGCACGAACACACGGCACGCGCTCGCCTGCGCGTGTCGCGACACGTTCGTCAACGCTTCCTGGACGACTCGATAGACGCACACTTCAAGGTCGATGGGCAGCCGTTCGCTCAGGTGATCATCGACAAGCTCCGTCCGCACGCCGGTCCGATCAGAGAATTTGCGGAGATACCAGCGGAGAGTGTCGGGCAACCCGAAATCGTCGAGCATGCTCGGACGCAGCAGCTGGGAGAGATCGCGAACGCCGCTCAGCGCATGCTGCGCGACGGTTCTCGCTTCGGCAATCGCCTCCGCCGCGCGTCCGTCGGTGCCAACCCGACTTTCGACGATCGCCAGGTCGACGTCCACGGCCGTCAGGGCCTGACCAATTTCGTCGTGCAGCTCCCGTGCAATTGTCCGCCGCTCGTCCTCCTGCGCCTGTACGAGCCTTCCTGACAGACGTCGGAGCTCCTGCCGGTTGCGGGAAATCTCCGCGTGGTCGTCGCGGATACTGGTCTCCAGTCGTCCGACGTACCACGCGGAGAGCACCGCGATAACAACTCCGACCGCAGTTGCAATCGCGGTCGTTCCCCAGATCCAGAGGCGCAACGTTGCGTTGGTCTCACCGACCTGTTGTTGCTCCTGGTTCGCGTTGTCCGCCATGACCTGCCGGACATCATCGGACAGCTTGACGATGACATCACCGCGGGCAATGACGTCGCTGCGAAGGCGATCCTCCGCGGCAGGACTGTCCTTTGGCGCGGGGTCTGCCAGACGTACTGCAGCATCCCAGTAGTTCTGCACCTCGGCCTTGAGCCGACCCCACGCGGCGCCTTGATTCGGCGGCTCAACGGCGTCGTATTGTTCCAGTTCCTGTTTGACCTGCAGATCGAGCGCCCGCAACTGATCCCGTGCCGTCGTGGCCGCCTGAGATTCCTCGTCGGCCACGAGCGCGTCGCGCACGTAGACGGACCCGAGGAGCACCTGACTCTGAAGCGCGAACAGCAGTTCCTGCCCACGGGCGAATCGCGCGTGAATAGCAGCGCTCTGTGCCTGGGCGCGAGCGAGGCGCTCGGTGAAATAGAAGGTCGACCCGAGCCAGACGGCGAAGATCACCAGGAACCCGGCAAGCAGTGCCGCCTTGGTCGTGCGTGGCCGTTGCACAGTCAATTTTAGACGTTCGATCACGCGCTTTGGGCGTGCGGCGTTCGGACGCAAAGAATACAGCGGAGACCGGACACCGCGGGGCGTGAAGCTTTCCTACAGTCGCTGCGAAGGATGCTCAAAACGGCAGCAAGTCGGCTCGTTGTCGTGACCGACATCGACGACAGCCTGCTCGAGCCTGGCGCGCGGGCGCTGGCGAGCGAACGTGCAGCACTCGATTTTCTGGCGGAGCGCGGCATTCCGCTCGTCATCAACTCGAGCCGGACGCACGCGGAGATTGAACGGATTCAGGAGACGCTCCGGCTGCTGACGCCGTCGATCAGCGAGCACGGCAGCGCCCTGTTCATTCCACCGGGGTCGTTTCCATCGATTCCCGACCGGGCAGCCCGCGCCGTGGGCGGCCACGTGATCGAGTTCGGCCGGCCGTATCACGAGGTGGTGGACGCGGTGAGAAACACGAGCCGCGACCTCGGTGTCGAGATCATCGGCTTCGCCGACCTGACCATCGAGGACGCCGCTCGTGAGCTCGGCGTGACGGACGTGGAGGCACAGCTCGCGAAGCTGCGCGAATATACCGAGCTGATCCGCATCGGTGACGAGGCCGACGCTAGACGAAGCCACGTCCTCAACGCCCTTCGTCGCCGCGGCCTCCGCTGCTGGCCGGTTGGCCGCCATCATCTGGTGACCGCGACCCGCGACCGCGCGGAAAGCCTCCTCACCTTGAAGGCGCTCTGGCGGCACGCGTGGGGCGAACCGCCGTGCATCGTCGGTGTTGGCAACAGCGAAGATGACGTGACCTGGCTGCGCTATGCCGATGTGCCGGTCATCGTGCAGAACGATCACAACGGCGTGGATCCACGCATCCTGTCGAAGCTGCCGACTGCGCGGGTGTCACAACGGCCCGGCCGAGTCGGGTGGAGCGACGCGATCCTGGAATGCGTCGCGCCCCTGCTGAACGCACGCGAGCAGGCCGGGTAGTCGGTCTGTATGGCGGACCTCGTAGGGCGAACCTCAAGGTCCGCCCCTACTGTCTGAGCGGGTGACGAATACGGCGCGCGACGGATGCCGCGGCGTCCCGCCGCACAGGAAGATGCAACGCGTGGCGGGGGCGCGCCACCTTGGCAAGACGTGCTGATGCCTGTCTTCGCATTCGCGCTTCGCAGGCGCGCGGATGACGGCGGTCGGCGGAATCGTCAGTGGGATCGAGGAGCCGTGCCCGCCACTCCAACTCCCAGTTCCTGTTCCAGCCGCTCCACGAGCGTGTCGAGCTCGGTCGAGACCGCGCGAACGGTGTCAGGCTGACTGAGATCGACCCCGGCGCGCGCGAGCAGACTCATCGGGTAGTCGCTCCCCCCAGCGCGCAGCAGATTCAAATACCGGTTCACCGCGTCTTCGCGCTCGCCCGGCTTCTTCGAACGAATGGCCTGCATCAGACGCGCGGTCGACGCGAAGCATGTTGCGTACTGATAGACGTAATACGGCGTGCTGAAGAAATGCGGGATGCGCGCCCACGTCACCTTCGAAATCTCTTCCTTGTCGATGACGTCGCCATAGTAGGCATCGAGCAACGCTGCATAAATCGTGTTCAGCACGTCGGCGGTGACCGGCTGATCCTGCTCGACGAGCCGATGCGCCTGCAGTTCGTAATCCGCGAACATGACCTGCGTGTAGAACGTGCTGGCGATGCTGTCGATGGCATGCTGCAGCAGCACGATGCGCTCTTCGCGGCTGCGGGCGCGGTCGAGCATCAGGTCGAGGAAGAGCGCTTCGTTCAACGTGGAAGGGACCTCCGCCACGAAGATCGTGTAACCCGCATACACGAACGGCTGCGTCTGATGCGACAGCAGCGTATGCATCGAGTGTCCCATCTCGTGCGCCAGCGTGAAGACCGCGTCGAGCGTCTCGTTGTAGTTCAGCAGCATGTACGGATGCGCGCCGTACACGGGCGCTGAATACGCGCCGCTGCGCTTTCCGCTGTTTTCGAAGACATCGATCCATCGGCCGTCGAATGCGCTGCGGACGTTCTGCTGATAATCGCCGCCGAGCGGCGCCACGGAATCGACAATCCAGGCTCCGACCTCGTCGTAGGGATAGCGCGCGGCGTGTTCCACCAAGGGAACGAAGACGTCGAAGAGCCGATACGTCGAGACGCCCAGTACGCGACGCCGCAATCGGTGATATCGACGCAGCGGCTCCACGCCCTGCTTGGTGACGGCGATCAGATTTTCGACGACCGAGGTCGGAATGTTGTTGCCGTGAAGGGCGGCATCGAGCGTCGTTTTATAGTCGCGCGCGCGTGCATGAAACCAGTCTCGCTGCAGCACGCCATTGTAAAGCGCGGCGAACGTGTTCTGGTTGTCGGCAAACGTCTGGTGGAACGTCCGGTAGGCGGTGGCTCGATCCTCCTGGTTCCGGTTTGTCTCGAGCAGAGCTCGGTACTGTCCGTAGGTGAGCGTCACCTTGCTGCCGTCCGACAGCACGATCGACGGGAACTTCACGTCGGCCGTAGTCAGTGCTGAGTAGCTGTCGTGGGGCACGCTGTTGAATCGCCCCGCATAGGACATCAACCGCTCGCCCGGTTCGTCGAGTACGTGTTCTTGCTCGTGAAACAGGCTCTCGATGGCGAAGCGATACACCGCCAGTTCGCGGTTGGCATCGAACCAGGCGCGGACGGTCTCGAGGGGGATCCCCAACAGTTCCGGATTGAACCAGGCGCTTGCCTGCTGCTGCTTGGCAAACAGAATCTGCACCTGCTGGCGCCGCGCGTTGATCTCGTTGTTGCGCTGATCCTCGTCGTAGTGCAGCGCCGCGAAGTACCAGACGCGGTAGCTGAGTGCGCCCATCGCATCCATCGCCTTGAAGGCGCCCAGCAGCCGCTCAGGTCCCTGAGCCAGCGTTCCTTGAAATCCCGGGAAGGCGGCAATCGCCTCGTCGAGCTTCGTGTACGCGGCGTGCCATTCGTCCCAGGTCTGACAAATCGATGTCAGGTCCCATTTGTATCGCGACGGAATCGCGTCGCGCGTCGGAAGATTGCCGGGCTCTGGCCGAAAGGTATCTAGCGGGGGCATCGGACGATGTTAAGTGGAAAAGTGGAAAAGTAGAGACGCACTAAAGTCGGATGTGTCATCTCGATTGCGCGAGCAGCAGCTTTTTCAACATCGGATAGTCCACGGCGAGTCGCTCGCTGTGGCGCGGGCGCTTGATCGCCTCGGCCAGCACGGGCGGCAGTGGAATCGCCTCGCCAATCGCCGGCTCGACTACTTCTCGGAACTTGGCCGGATGCGCCGTCGCGAGGAACACCCCGGGTCTGACGCCAGGCTCGATCGCCAGCGCGTCGCGCAAGCCGAGCCACGCGATGGCGCCGTGCGGATCCAGCAGGTAACCGTGCCGACGCCGAACGTCGCGGATCTCCGCCACCACCGTTTCGTCGTCGAACGCCGCACCAACGATATCGCAGCGTAACGCTTCGAAGCTCTCGCCGTACATCGCTCGCATTCGCTCGAAGTTGCTCGGCGCCCCGACGTCCATTGCGTTGGCAACCGTCTTCACCGACGCTCGCGGTTTGTACTCCCCGGTCCGCAGGTATTCGGGAACGACGTCGTTGACGTTGGTGGCTGCAACAAACCGCTCGACTGGCAGGCCTATCCGCTTCGCGATAAGGCCGGCCGTAAGATTGCCGAAGTTCCCACTGGGCACAGACACGACCGGGGCGTCGGACGGACCGGCTTTCTTGTCCGCCGAAGCGCGACGCGCGAAGGCGGAAGGCGGCCCAAGACCGACAAGTACGAAGTAATAAAAGACCTGCGGCAGCAGCCGTCCCAGGTTGATCGAATTGGCCGGCGTCAGCCAGACGTGTGATCGCAGGTCATCGTCTGCGAACGCCTGTTTCACCAGCCGCTGGCAGTCGTCAAATGTCCCGTGAACGGCGACGGCCATGATGTTGTCGCCGAGCGAGGCCATCTGGGCTTCCTGGACGTCGGTGACCTTCCCTTCCGGGTACAGCACCACCACGCGCGTGTCCGGCACGCCGTGGAACGCCTGCGCGACCGCGCTGCCAGTGTCGCCGGAGGTCGCCACCAGGATGGTCAGTGGAGTGCCGTCGGTGAAGTGATGAAGCAGACGCGCCTGCGTCCGCGCACCGACATCCTTGAAGGCCATCGTCGGCCCATGGAACAACTCGAGCGACCAGATGTGGTCCGTGACTGGAACCAGCGGAATGGGGAAATCGAGCGCATCCCGGACCAGCGCCCGCATATCCGCCTCGGAAATCTCGTCGCGAAGCAGATGCGAGCCGACGATGGTGCCGATTTCGACGATGTCGCCGGAGGCCGCGCGAATGGCGGCGAGCTGATCCGGCGACAGCGGATCGAGCCGCTCGGGCATATACAGGCCGCCATCAGGCGCAGTTCCCGCAAACAGCGCGTCGATGAATGGCACCGCGGGTGACGCCCCGCGGCTGCTGACCCATCTCATACCTTCACCGATTCGGGACGAATCGGCACGGGACGCCCCTCGCCGTCAACGGCGACGAGAACGACCTCCGCCTCGGTCACTTTGACCTTCTCGCCACGCTCGATTCCACGTTTGGCGGCATCCCAACCCCACCGCTCGGCCTCGACCTCGACGCGGATCGTCACGGAGGTCCGGCCGACACGGACGACTGAAGGAAAGAAGCTCACAAGATCGCCGGTATAGACCGGCTCGTGGAACTCGACCTCGCGCATTGCCTTGGTGACGTAGAGATGCGGTGCGACCTTGAACGCTTCAACGCCCGACGCCAGGTCGACGTGCGAGAGGATGACGCCGCCGAAAATGGTCCCGTGCGCGTTGGTGTCCTTCGGCATCATCACGACCTTGATCGCAGGCATGCGGTCGCTCATGCCGTCAGCATAAGTGTGGACGCTCCCGCCCTCCAAGAAATTTGCGGCGGCGCCGATAAGCAAGATCGGATTGAACGAAAAGCGTTTATCATCAACCGTTGATGGTTCACGTCAACTGATGTCGGAGGGACATCCCACTAGATGAGCACGATGACGAACGGCCGCCCGGCCGCGCCGCCGCTGCCGGCGAGCACCTCGTCGACCACCGCATGGACCGTCCACGATGCCAGCGAGCTTTACGAAGTTCCGCGGTGGAGCAACGGCTACTTCTCCGTTAACAGCCAGGGGCACGTTCAGGTCCATCCAACCAAGGACCAGGCGCGCGCCATCGACCTGAAGGAGCTCATCGATCGGCTGCAGATGCGCGGGATCAGCCTCCCCGTGCTCGTCCGGTTCACCGACATCCTCAAGCATCGTCTCGCCGACATTCACGCGGCGTTTCACGGCGCCATCGCGCAGCACCAGTACCAGGGTGGTTACAGCTGCGTATACCCCATCAAGGTGAATCAGCAGCGCCAGGTCGTCGAGGAGGTCCTCGACTTCGGGCGCGCGTATAAATTCGGCCTTGAAGCCGGCTCCAAGCCGGAGCTGCTGGCGGTGGTCGCCGTCGCCGACAACGACACGCCCATCATTTGCAACGGCTTCAAAGACGCGGAATTCATCGAGACGGCGATGCTCGCGCTCAAGATCGGCCGCAACATCATCCCCGTCGTCGAGAAATACACGGAATTGGGCCTGATTCTCGAATATGCGGAGAAAGTCGGGGTCCGGCCGCAAATCGGCATGCGGGTAAAGCTGGCGGCGCGGGGCAGCGGCCGGTGGCAGTCGTCGGGCGGTTTCCGGTCGAAGTTCGGTCTGACCGTGAGCGAGATCATCCGCGGTCTCGAGGAGCTGAAAGCTCGTGGGATGCAGGACTGCCTCAAGCTGCTCCACTTCCATCTTGGCAGTCAAATCACGAACATCCGCATCGTCAAAGGGGCGTTGAACGAGGCCGCGCGCTGCTACACGGAACTCGCGAAGCTTGGCGCCGGTCTCCAATATATTGATGTCGGCGGCGGGCTTGGCGTCGATTACGACGGTTCGCAGACGAACTTCGAATCGAGCATGAACTACACGCTCCAGGAGTACGCGAACGACGTCGTCTATCACATCCAGACGGTCTGCGACGAAGCCGGTGTTCCGCATCCGACGATCGTCTCGGAAAGCGGTCGCGCGGTGGTCGCCTACCACAGTGTGCTCGTCTTCAACGTACTGGGAGTATCGGGCTTCGGGGATGAAAAGGTGCCGACCCTGGCCAACCCCGACTGGGAACAGCCGATCGCCGACCTGATCGACACCTATAACAATGTCAACGCTCGAAACGCGCTCGAGGCGTTTCACGATGCGCAGCAGTCGCTGGACATGGCGCTCAGCCTGTTCAACGGCGGCTATCTCCCGCTCGACCAGCGCAGCATGGCCGAGAACCTGTTCTGGGCGATCTGCACGAAGCTGCAGAAGATCGTTCAGACCATGGCGGAAGTCCCGGAGGATCTGCAGAATCTGGACGAGCAGCTCTCAGACACGTATTTCTGCAACTTCTCGCTGTTCCAGTCGATTCCCGACAGCTGGGCGATCAAGCAGTTGTTTCCAGTGATGCCGATCCATCGGCTCAACGAGAAGCCGCAGAACCACGCAGTTCTGGGAGACATCACCTGTGATTCCGACGGCAAGGTCGATCGTTTTGTCGACCGGCGCGACGTGAAGAAGACGCTGCCGCTCCACACGCTGAACAACGACGATTACTACCTCGGAGTGTTTCTCGTCGGCGCTTATCAGGAGATCCTCGGCGACCTGCACAACCTGTTCGGCGATACGCACGCCGTCCACGTCTCGATGGACGAGCATGGCAACGCCCGTCTCGATGCGCTGATCAAGGGCGACACCGTGCGCGAAGTGCTCGATTACGTGGAGTTCGATGCCGAGACATTGCTGTCGAAACTGAGGACTGACGTCGAGACCGCCGTTCGCGCCGGACGAATGGATTACGAGGGTGCCGGTCGGTTACTGCGGTTCTACGAAGACGGCCTCCACGGGTATACCTACCTCGAAGGTTAGTGCTACTTCTGCGGCTCCACGACCACCCGACCCTCGGCGTTCAGGAACACGTGGTACTTGTTCCCGTCCTTGCACGAGGCGGCGTAGTCGTCCTTGGCCAGCACTCTGACTGCGACCACCCCACCACAGGGTAATCCGTGAAGGGCGATCACCGCCGTCAGGTCCTTCTTGAGCGCCTCATCATCCTGTGCAGGCGACGCAACCGCAAGAAACGTCGCGACCACGAGCGATCCCGCGAATGACACGATAACTGGTTTCATGGTTCTCTCGCTTTCACAGTTGGAGCGCTGCGAACTTTTTCGGATCCGCGAGAATGCCCCAGATCGCCTCGCGAGAGGACACGATGTCCGACGCGAGCTTCTTGTCATCGTCCTGAACCAGCGACAGCACCTTCATCACCAGTAGCTCGTACGACCGGTGCAGGTCGGCCAACGTGCCCTTCCCCTGACCCTTGTGAAACTTCCGGAGTGCGGACAGCAGATCGTCCATCTGGTTCTTGAGCGTAAGCTTGCTGAACACGCCAATGGCTTTGGTGTTCTTGAGCTCCTGCTTGAGACCGCTCAGGTCGAGAGGCGCGACGGGCGTCGGTGTTTTCGCGCCGGCCGCAGCACCCTTGCGTGCCGCGCCCTCCGGCGTTGCACCCGTCGTGGGTTCCGCAGGTCGGGTTGGGATAGCGGATCGTTTCGCCGTGGGGGGCGCGGAGGGTTTTCCTCGAGGTGTAGGGATTGTCGGTGCCGCGGGTTGCGGCTGCGGTGATCGTCCCGCGCCAGCCTGCGGAGCCGCGGCTGACACGCCAGGCTCGGTTACGGCGGGTTGCGGGGGCGCCGTTGTTTCGGTGGCTCGACGGTGAGGCGCGGCTGGTGCCTCTGGCAGTGGTGCGGCCGCGTGTGCTTGCGGCGCCGACGGCGCTGCGTCAGACGGACTTTCCGGTGCCGATGAGCGCGTCCCGGGATCGCGTGGTTCGGTGTCAGATCGATGAGACCTGACGAGGCCGCATCTCGCCGTCAGCAGCAACAGCAGAACCGCCGCGACTGCACAACCGATTCGAGCCAGGAGGCCATGCATCTCCATCGCTCGAAGTGGGCAACATCGATACCAGCGTTACGCGCCGATGTAGCCGGTCTCCAGCACCTTCAGTGGGATTGGACGGCGCGCCTTTGAGAGTTCTCCCGAATGTTGTTGGCGCCAGCACAGCATTGGTTCCGCACCAGCGAGGCTCGACCAAAACGTACCTGAAGGGTAGAACTTCCACTCCTCCGCTACCCCAACGGCCGGGCTGAATCAATTCGCCGGCCGCTTCCAGTTCTGGACGATCGTGATCGGAGCGGTTGCCTCATCGAGTACGGTGTTGATTAAGAACCGTCCATCGCGGGCGACGTCGTATTGACTGCCTTGCGCCACGTCGGTGCCACCGCCATAGATGTGGGTGTCGAATAACTTGACCGGAGCGCCCATCTCCAAGACGGTACCTTGAGTGCGTGTCTGCACCGCCATCATCTGTCCTTCGGGGTTGATGTAGTAGAGCTCGGCACCGTCATATCGCCAATGGGGTTGGATACCCCCGTCGGTCGATACCTGCCATTGACCGCCTGCACGAGTGCTGCTTCCTCCAGGTTCAATGAAGGGTCGAACGTACACTTCAAACCGCCCCGATTCGTTCGACTGATACGCAACCCACCGCAGATCCGGTGAAAAAGAGCCGAGGTTTTCTTCGAACTGCGTGCTCAGAAAGGTCCAAGGCTTGAGCGTCGCAAGCGGCAGAACCATCAGGTCTCGACCGGTCTTTCCGCCGACGCTTCGGTACATTACGAATCGCCCATCGCGCGACCAATCCGTCGCGGATTTGTCGTCCATTGAGGCGAGTAACAAGTCCTCGTCGTTTGCGCCGGTCGAGGACTTCACATAAAAGTCGCGTGTCCCCTTCCGAGTGGAGTCGAACAGAATTTTCGACCCGTCAGGCGACCATAGCGGAAAGCGATCGACCGAGGGATCAAACGTGAAGCGGCTCACGCGAGTGCCATCCAAAAGCCAGACGTCCTGGTTTCCCTGCACGGATCGGTTTGCGACCACACGCCGGCCGTCCGGCGAAAGCCTCGGCGCCAAGAGCGTATCGTCCGGAGCGCCGATACCACCCAGCATTCTGCCCCCGCGGTCGTACCACGTGAACTGGCGGCGATTCGATCCGCCCGTGCGATATGCGATCAGGCCCGATTGAGAAACGGAGACTGCTATCCCACCCGACACGGTGTCAGTCGCCACCTGGTCGGCGACTGTTACCACTTCACCCACAAGTCGACGCTGCTCGACATCTAACCGCTGCGCAACCAGTGTAGTGATGCCTCGCACCCAGTACAGGATTCCTTCTGCGTAAACCCCAGGCCCTTCACTGCTGACGACTTTGGTAATGTCCTGCGAATCCAGCGAACCGAGGTAAATCCCTTGACTGTCAGCGGTGCCAAACCCAAAAAACAGAAATCGTCGGCCGTCGGGCAGAAACTGAGGAAACCGATGGCCATTTTGCCCAACGAGTTTCGTCGCGGGACGTACTTCGCCGCCACTTGCGGATACCCGCATCAGCGGGCTCCCCGTGTTGGGCGCAATCAGAATCACACCGTCTTTACTCCAGCTCCCACCACGTCCACCGGCAGCAAGCGTCGTGACGACCTCTGGTGCGCCCCCGTCGAGACTCAACCGCATCAGCTTTCCTGGGGTTGAAAAAGCGATCGAGCGACTGTCAGGCGACCAGAACGGATATCGCGCTCCTTCGGTGCCCCGCAGTGGTTGCGCTGCGTCCTTATCCAATCGACGCAGCCACAATTGCGACGCGCCGTTAGCCGATGCAACGAACACGATCTGTTTCCCGTCCGGAGAGAGCGCTAACGAAATCGGATCCGCACTCGGGGCGGTCACAATCGATGTGCGTATCTCCGGCGCGTCGATTGGCGGCTGCTGGTCATCCTGCAGCCACGGCAGCGCCGAGTAGACGAGCATCATCGCAACGATGATGACGACGGCAAGCGGCCACGAGACGCTTCGGCGTTGGCGCGTGCGGGTCGGGGCGACAACGTCAGCAGCCGGCGCGGGTGCAGACGCGGGTTCGTCGATCTCGATACGCGCGACGCCGATGTGTGGCAACCGCTTCTGCGGATCCTTCTGCAGGCAGCGGCGCAGCAGCGTACGAATCTGGGATGGCGTACTCTCCGGCAGCGCACCCCACGCGGGCTCTTTCGTCAGAATCGCGGCGATCGCGTCGGATACTGTTTCGCCTGGGTCGAAGGCCTGCCTGCCCGTGAGCATCTCGTAGAGCACGCATCCGAACGCCCAGATGTCCGCGCGCCGATCGACGGACTTGCCGCGAGCCTGCTCTGGACTCATGTAGGCAGCCGTGCCTACCAGCACGCCGACGCCCGTCATCATCGCTGGCGACGTCATCGTCGGCGTCAGCGAAACGTCGGGCCGGCTGAAGCCGGCCCCTACACCCGGTACGTAGGAGCCGCCGTCAAGCGGCCCGGCGAGCTTCGCCAGCCCAAAATCCAGGACCTTCGCCTTGCCGCTTGACGTCAGCTTGATGTTGGCGGGTTTCAAATCACGGTGGATGACGCCTCGTTCGTGCGCCGCTTCGAGCGCGTCCGCAATTTGCCGCGCGATCGGCAGCGCCTCGTCCACCGGAATCGGCCCCTCGGCGATTCGTTCGGCGAGCGTCGGTCCCTCGACAAGCTCCATGACGAGCGCCCGCATGGGCCGGCTGAAGCCGGCCCCGACAATCCCTTCTTCGAGACCGTGAATGGTCGCGATGTTCGGGTGATTCAGCGATGCGAGCAGCTGCGCTTCCCGCGCAAAGCGCGCGAGCCGATCGGGATCATCAGCGAAGGAGTCTGGCAGAACCTTGATGGCAACTTCGCGTCCTAGCCGCGTGTCACGTGCGCGATAGACCTCGCCCATTCCGCCCGAGCCGATGGCGGAGACGACTTCATATGGCCCGAGACGAGCGCCGGAACCAAGCGGCATTGGTTGTGGGTGGGCGGATCTTAACCGGAATGAGATCGTTCGGAACGTTCGAATCGTTCGAAGCGTTCGGGATGTTCTGAACGTTCGTGTCGTTCCGGGGCGAACGACGAACGACCGAACGATTAAGAACGATCCGAACGATCCGAACGACTTGATTACGACGCTTTACGTCGGGAGTCGTAAAAGCGTCGAACGGCTCGTTGGAAACGCTCGTTGAGCGGACCTGCGATTTCGGCGGGCACCGGCCCGAGCCGCGACCACTGCGCCTGCGCGCTGCGGACCTCCTGCTCGGCGTTGCGCCAGCGGACCCCCTCGTTCTCTTCAGCCGCGCGGCTGCCGGCGATCGTGTTCGCCGCGAGCCGCTCGCGCCATTTCTCCGCCAGCAGTTCGGTCGGCGAGAGCTGGCGCGTCTGGGCGCGTTGCTGCGCGGCTGGCAGCAGATCCTCGACTTTGGCGAGCAGCTTCTCCATCCGCTTGCGAGTGACCTCGGGATCGAGATCGGTTCCCGCGAACGCCGCCGGCCACGTGCCGACCAACTGGCCAATCGCCTGGTAATAGCGAGCCGCGAGATCCTGCTGCACCTGTCGCGGCAGCTCGGGCGCCTGCTGCCACTTGACGCGCGCCTGCTGCACGGTCGTATAGAGGCCATCCGGCGCATCGCCCGACGGTTGCCCGTTGTGCGGCAACAGACCTTCGAGGTCGCGGATGATGGTGTCGCGCGCGGCCGCCTTCTCCTGCAACGCAATCTGATCGCGATGCTTGTAGCGGTCGAAGAAGCGATCGCAGGCGCCGCGGAAGCGCTGCCAGACGGCTTCGGATTTCGACTTCCGCACGGGTCCGATCGTCTTCCACTCGGCCTGGAGGCGTTTGAGCTGCGCGGCGGCGTTCTCCCAATCCGTTGAATCGGCCAGCGCTTCGGCCTGCGCACAGAGCGATTCCTTCTTCGCCAGGTTGGCGGACCATTCCTCCTTGCGGTGCTTCAGGTCCTCCTGCCGGCGCGTGAAGAACTTGTCGCAGGCGGCGCGGAAACGCTCCCACACGGCTTTCTCGTGCCCGCGGCTGACGGGCCCGATCGTCTTCCATTCCGCCTGCAGCCCCTGAATTTCAGCGGCGGTCTTCACCCAATCGGTGGAGTCGGCAAGCGCCTCAGCGCGTTCGCAGAGCGCAATTTTCACGGCCAGGTTTTTGGCGCGCTCCTCGTTCTGGACGGCCAGGTGCGCGGAGGTCCGCGCGAAGACCTCATCCTGCGCCGACTTGAACCGACGCCACATGGCCTCGCCTTGCGCACGAGGTGCGAGCGCAACCTGCTTCCACCGCGCCTGCAGCTCGCGCATGCGCCGGCTCGCCGTGTCGAGGTTCTCCTCGGTCTTGAGCGCCTCCATCTCCTTGCACAATTCTTCCTGCACCTGCAGGTTCGCCCACCGCTGCCACTCGTCGGCGTCACGGAGCTCCTGCACGCGCGGGGCGAGCTTCGCGCGTGCCGCCTCGAGCCGCGCCTGCAGCTCCTGGCGATCCTTCTTCGACGGCAGCGGCGCGCGGTCGTCGATGGCCGTCCGGACGTCCCGCAGCGCACGATCGCCGGCCTTCAACGAAATCTGCTCGGCGGCGGCAAGCGTTTCCACCTGCCGGGCAATCTGCTGCAAGCGTTTGAGATGGTCCTGTTCAACTTTCTGGCGCTGCTGCTGGTGGTCGTGCTCCTTCTGCTCGAGCGCCGCAATCGCCTGTTCAAGCCGGGCGCCGGCTTCCGGATTGGCGGACACGTGCTCGCGCAGCACATCGGCATCGCGGCGCAGTCCGCGCCACCGCGCCACAATCTCCTCGAGCGGCTGCGTCGAGGCCAGCAGCTGCTCGAGCTCGGTGGCGAGCGTTTCGAGACGTCCGGCCGCCGCCTGCGCCAGCATCCGTCGTCGCTCGCGATCCTCGAACGCGCGACACGCGTCCTGGAAACGCCGCGTCAACGAGGCTGCATATTCCGAGGGCATCGGCGGCAGCCCATCCCACCGGACTTTCAGCTCCGCAATCCGATCGATCGCGGTGTCGCCCGACAGGCTCTCGATCTCGTGGCATATAGCGATGCGGTCGGCCTGTTCGCGAGCCAGCTCTTCGGCGCGCTGCTGCTCCGCAATACGCTCCTGCTGTCGTTCCGCGATCGCTTCGCGGACGGCATCGGACGCCGATTCGAACTGCTGCTCGAGCGGCGAATCCGCCACGACATCGGCTTGAAATTCCGCCCAGGCAAGGCGGACTTCGGCCAGCTTTGCGGTCGCCTCGTCCGGATCCGCCATCGCCACCAGCGCCTCGGCGCGCTGTACCAACTCCATCGCGCGTTGCCGGTCGGCGGTCGTCATCGACGGCGATTCGACTGCCGGCGCCTGCGGCTCCTCACGGTCGCGCAGCTTTGTGCGGGCGCGCCGTGTCGCCACCTTATTGCGGGCACGCTGCGAAATCGCCGTGAGCGCATCGGCCGCATCGATCCGTTCGAGCGCCGCCACCGCCGCGTCGGTATGCTCCGATTTCAGCGCGACCTTCAAGAGCTCTTCGGGATCGGTCACCCGAGCGAGCGCCCGCAGGCGCGTGGAGGCATCGGGCGCATGCCGGCTCAATGAGCCAAGCGCTTTCTGGTCGTCCAGCAGATCCGCGATCACTTCGCGCACCGCGGGGCTTGTACTGGCTCGCGCCACGACCAGCACGTCCTTCGTGCGACCAAGCGACAGCAGGTGGCGAACGGCATCCGCTGCAGCCGAGGCATCATCGGCTTCGGCAGCCAGACCCGCGAGACCGCGGATCGCTTCCGTCCGGACGTCCTCATCGGGATCGGTTCGCGCGATCTCCGACAGCACGGCGGCGTCATCGAGGCGCGTGACCGCTGCGCGCCGCACGCGGGCGTCAGCGTCCTCTCGCGCAAGCGCGCGCAACGCGTCTCCTTCCTCAGGACCGATGTCGTAGACCGCCGCAGCACGAACGGAAGGATCCGCATGCTTCCAGCGAGGGGTGGGACGAAGCTTTTCAAGAATGCCCATGCGCTTTACACATCGAGGTCGGGTGTTGAACCCAACTCGAATTGCTTATCGCGAACGCGAGTCACTGCTGCTGTGCAGCCCGACTCGTGACGCTTGGTTTACACTCAATTCATCCGGAACTTTGGATTGGATCCAGAAGCCCGGACCGTCGTTACATACCGCCGCCGCAGAAATCCGTAACTCCTTACATGGCCCGTCGCACCGGCTACGCTAACCTTCCGTTACATCCCGGTCGAGCCCCGGCGTGGCTCTTTACGCGGATGACGCGGCTCGCGCGCGAAATCGCCACACACGTTGTATTCGATCTCGGTCCCGAGGAGTTGCTTCGTCGCCTCTCCGATCCATTCTGGTTCCAGGCACTCGGCTGTGTACTCGGTTTCGATTGGCATTCCAGCGGAGTTACCACCACAGTGACCGGTGCGCTCAAAGAGGGTCTCCGCGGTATCGAACACGAACTCGGCGTTTACTCCCAGGGGGGTAAGGGTGCTACGTCCCGTAAGACTCCTCTCGAAATTCGTGAGCGGTGCGACCAGCTGGCCATCGATTCCGGCCCACTTGTGTATGCGAGCCGCATGGCCGCCAAAGTCGACAGCGCTGCTGTGCAGGATGGGTACCAGCTTTACCACCATGCCTTCTTTTTTTCGAGGGCGGGTCACTGGTGCGTCATCCAGCAAGGGATGAGCGATGAAACGCGCACCGCGCGCCGTTATCACTGGCTGTCGGAGTCGGTGACGAGCTTTGTCAACGAGCCCCATGAAGCGATCTGCTCCGACCTGACCGCGCCGACCTTGAACCTGGTCGCTGCAGAACATGAGCCACTGCGTTTGACGTCAGTGGAACTCGCTTCCGGTTCGCCCGAACGCGTGATCGGCGTTGTTCGCCATGCAGGGGTAAATCTGAAAAGGGCTGGGCAGTTGCCATTCGAGGAGGCTCCGACGCTCGACATGCCGGGCCGCCACGCGCTCGAATTGCGGGATGTCGATCCGCGGCGCCTCGAGTCGGTTCTGCTGACGACATATGAGCGGGCACCACAGGATTTCGAGACGCTGCTGGGGATGGAGGGTGTGGGCGCCCGAACGCTGCGCGCGCTGACACTGGTGTCGGAAGTGATCTACGGAACGTCGGCGAGCACGCGCGATCCCGCCCGGTTCGCCTTCGCACACGGCGGAAAAGACGGAACGCCGTTCCCGGTCGATCGCGCGACGTACGACCGGACGATCGACACGCTGCATCGCGCGATGGCACAGGCGAAGGTAGATCGATCGGACAAGCTCGACGCGTTGAAACGGTTAGGGCGATTCGCGAAGAAGACAGAACCGCGGCAGGGACTAGGGCCTGGGGACTAGGGCTGGGGACTGGGGACTGGGGACACCAGTCCCCAGTCCCGAGTCCCTAATCCCAAGTGAACTACTTTACAAAGAGCATCTCCCGGTAAGTCGGCAGCGGCCAAATCTCGTGCGGCGTGAGCACTTCGATCTCGTCGCCAATGGTCCGCAGCTTTGCCATCGCGGGAACGATCTTGTCTCGCATGTACTTCGCGTGCTTTTCGGAGGAACCATTGCTCTTGTGATCGAGACCGGCCGCCAGCGCGTCCGCCTGGAGCTTGAATTGATCGACGAGTTTCGAGTACTTCGTGAGCAGCTTCTTGCCCTGCGGCGTCGAGCCGCCCGCCTGCTTGACCGCCGTCACGCTCTGGCCGATCTGCTTCTGGTACTCCAGCGCGGCCGGCATGATGTACCGGTTCGCCATCAGTACCATCAACTGGCCTTCGACGTTGATGGTCTTGTTGTAGTTCTCGAGAAACACCTCATAGCGTGCGTGAATCTCGCGCCCGTTGAGGATCTTGTATTTCTCGAGCAGCGCCACAGCATCCTTGGTCACCAACTGGGGCAGCGCATCGACGGTGTTCTTCAGATTGAGGAGCTTCCGTTTGCCCGCTTCCTTCTCCCATTCGGGGGCGTAGTTGTTCCCGTTGAAGATGATGCGCTTGTGCTCCTTGATCACCTTGGTGAGGAGCTTGGCGACCGCCTTGTTCAGGTCCTCGCCTTTCTTCGTCGCGTTTTCGAGTTCGGTGGCGATGCCATCGAGTGCGTCGGCCATCGCGGCATTCAGCATCGTGTTCGGCAAGGCGATGTTCTGACCTGACGAGACGGCGCGGAACTCGAATTTGTTGCCGGTGAACGCGAACGGGCTCGTGCGGTTGCGATCGCCCGCGTCGCGCGGCAGCTTCGGCAGCACGATCACGCCAACGTCGAGCGTGCCGCCCTGCTTGGTCGACTTGGCACCGCCGTTTTCGACCTGGCCGAAGATGTCGGTGAGCATGTCGCCAAGGAAGACGGACAGAATCGCCGGCGGCGCTTCGTTCGCTCCAAGACGATGATCGTTGCCGGCGCTGGCAATCGAGGCGCGTAGCAATCCCTGCCACCGATCGACCGCACGCAGGACCGCGGCGCAGAACACGAGGAACTGCATGTTGTCGTGCGGCGTGTCGCCGGGGCCCAGAAGGTTGTTGCCGAACTCGTCGGAGAGCGACCAGTTGTTGTGCTTGCCCGATCCGTTCACGCCGGCGAACGGCTTCTCGTGCAACAGCGCCGCCAGTCCGTACTTCGGCGCGATCCTCTTCAGCACCTCCATCGTCATCATCTGATGGTCGGCGGCGACGTTGGCGTTTTCGAATACCGGCGCGATTTCGTACTGGCTTGGTGCGACCTCGTTGTGCCGCGTCTTGACCGGCACGCCTGTCTTATAGAGCTCGAGTTCCACGTCCGCCATGCAGGCGAGCACTCGCTCCGGAATGGAGCCGAAGTACTGATCTTCGAGCTCCTGTCCCTTCGGCGGCGTCGCGCCAAACAACGTGCGTCCGGCGTTGATCAAGTCCGGACGCGCGAAGTAGAAGTTGCGATCGATCAGGAAATATTCCTGCTCGGGTCCGCAGGTCGCGAACACACGCTCCGCGGACGATCCGAACAGCTTCAGCACCCGCACCGCCTGCTTCGAGACCGCCTCCATCGAGCGCAGCAGCGGCGTCTTTTTGTCGAGCGCCTCGCCCGTCCAGCTGACAAACGCGGTTGGAATCACGAGCGTCACGCTGTTGCCGTTCACGTGCAGCCACGGCGGACTCGTCGGGTCCCACGCGGTGTAGCCGCGTGCCTCGAAGGTGGAGCGCATGCCGCCTGACGGAAAACTCGATGCGTCCGGCTCGCCCTTGATCAATTCCTTGCCGCGAAATTCCGTGATCGCCGTTCCCTCGCTCGTCGGCGATAGAAACGAATCGTGCTTCTCCGCCGTGATGCCGGTCAGCGGCTGGAACCAGTGTGTGTAATGCGTGGCGCCGTGCTCGACCGCCCAATCCTTCAATGCGGACGCGATGGCGTCGGCCGTCGAGACATCGAGGGACTGGCCGCGCGTGATCGTGGCGCGCAGCGCGGCGTACGCCGACTTCGGCAACCGCGCCTTCTGTTCCTTGTCGTTGAAGACGAGACTGCCGAACTGTTCGGCGGTTTTCGACGGAGCAATCGAGGCAGTACGGTTGGCAATCGACCAGTCGCGGATGCTCCTGGCGGCTTCGGCTAGCGCTGCAGATCCCATATCAGTGCTGGTCCTTTCGTGCGTTTCAACTATGTGGAGACGACCGATGCAGGCGGCTTCGGGCGGGAACTCCAGTTCGATCTATTCGCGAATTATGCATGACGCAAGAACGGATGCGCAATGGCTCGAGTAGGACAATTCTGTCTGAGACTTCGAAAACTCCTACGTGATCGTCACACTCGCGCAATCGCGCACCGCCGCGCTATCCTTCCCGCCCGTCTCCCACACTTTTTTACGGAAGAGAGGTGTTTCGATGGCGTCGGACGACTTTCCCAAGACCCCGAAGGACTTCTTTGACTATGCCAAAAAGAATCAGGCGGAGATGGTCGACGTGAAGTTCGTCGACATGTTGGGCTCGTGGCAGCACTGCTCGTTTCCCATTGACCACTTGGATGAAGGCACGTTTGAAGAGGGACTCGGGTTTGACGGTTCATCGATCCGCGGCTGGATGGGCATCCACGAATCCGACATGATGGCGGTGCCCGATGTATCGACGACGCGACTCGATCCGTTCTATGCAAGACCGACCGTGAGTCTCATCGCGAATGTCGTCGATCCGATCACGCGGAAGGACTTCTCGCGCGATCCGCGGCATGTGGCGCGCAAGGCGGAAGCGCATCTGAAAGATACCGGCGTCGCCGATACGTGCTTCATTGGACCGGAGCCCGAGTTCTTCATCTTCGACGAAGTGCGGTTCGAGCAAAACCAGCACCGCGGCTACTACCAGATCGATTCGGTGGAAGGCGCCTGGAACACCGCGCGGATCGAGGAGCCGAACCTTGGCTACAAGCCAAGCTTCAAGGGCGGCTACTTCCCCGTCAGTCCCACCGACACGTATCACGATTTGCGCGGCGAGATGGTTTACGAGATGCGCAGGATCGGCATCGTCGTCGAGGCACACCATCACGAAGTCGCGACGGCGGGACAGAGCGAGATCGACATGAAGTTCCAGCCGCTGCTGAAGATGGCCGATCAGTTCATGTGGTACAAGTACATCTGTAAGAACATCGCGAAGCGCCACGGCAAGACCGTGACGTTCATGCCGAAACCGATCTTCGAAGACAACGGCAGCGGCATGCACACCCACACGTCACTGTGGAAAGGCGGTACGCCGCTCTTTGCCGGCGATAGTTACGCCGGTTTGAGTCAGATGGGACTCTGGGCGGCAGGCGGCCTGCTGAAACACGCGCCGGCCATCCTTGCCTTTGCAGCGCCGACGACGAACTCCTACCGCCGCCTCGTCCCCGGCTTCGAAGCGCCGGTGAACCTCGCGATTTCCGCCCGTAATCGTTCCGCCTCGATCCGTATTCCGATGTACTCGAAGAGCCCGAAGGCGAAGCGTCTCGAGTTCCGGTGTCCGGACCCGACCTGCAACGGCTATCTGGCCTGGTCGGCCATGCTCATGGCGATGCTGGACGGCATCCAGAACAAGATCGACCCCGGCAAGCCGCTCGATCGGGACATCTACGAGATGACGCGCGAGGAGATGAAGGACGAGGGCATTCGGACGACGCCGGGATCGCTGCAGGAAGCGATCGACGCGCTAGAGGCCGATCACGCGTTCCTCACCACAGGCGATGTCTTCACCGAGGACCTGATTGACACCTGGATCGACTACAAGCGAAACAAGGAACTGGATCCGCTCCGGTTGCGTCCGCATCCGTACGAGTTCTATCTGTATTACGACAACTGAAAAGGTCTGCCGGGTCCGAAAGGACCCGGTTTCCACTGCCCTTGCTATTTGACCCGCTTGATCCAGGCGAGAATCGGCCCCGACACGATCCGATCGGCGGTGTCGAATGAGAACACCTCCGACATGTGGCTCTCGCCTTTCAGGAACAGCATCGACGGGCAATGCCCCTCGCCGTCCTTCGCGTTTTGACCATCGACGGCGCACATCGCGTCGTGCAGAGCCTTATCAGCGGGCAGCATGTCGCCGGCAACACCCGGATCGAGCTCGGCCCGCGCAAGCATGACCTTCACGGGCGTCTTCTTGAAGCCGGGCAGGTTGTTACGTTCGGCCTGCTGTGCCGCCGGGAGCGGCTGACCGGCGCGGCCAGCAACTGGCGCAGCACCAGGCGCGAGAGCGGCTGCGAGCACGCTGCTCGGGCCGGCGATCGCACCACCGGTCGCCGCGGGCCCCGCGGCCTGCGATTCCTGTAAACCGCACGCCACGCCTGAACGGCTGCCAGGCGCACCCGGAGCGGCGCCGCCGCCTTGTGCCGGAACGATGCCCGGCACGGGATTGCCGGACATGAAGATCGCGCCCTTCACCTGAACGCCGTTCTTCCATCGCTCTGGATGGCCGATATAGACGCCCAGCGGTCCGTTGCCCGCGGAATGCGACCAGATCACCATGCGGTTCGGATCGCCCTTGTACTTGGTGACGTTCTCCTTTAACCAGTCCACCGCGATCGCGACGTCGCGGCCGCCGTCATCCCAGGTGGGACCCGCGTGCCGCTGCATGACCGCGGCGACCATGCCGTTCTTCGTGGCCCACCGCCCGATGTTGTCGTAGAACGCATTGCTTTCGCGGACCTGCTGCTCGATCTTGTTGCCGCCACCGCCAGGTACGAAGATGAGGACCGGACGATCACCGCCCCCTCCATCAGCCACGAAGATGTCGAGCAGGTCCTTTGGATGCGGTCCGAAGGATTGATCGCGTGTCACGGTGATCCCCGGATACAACTGACCTTTGAAGCTCGGCCCTGCCGCATTCGAGGGCCAGTACGTGTTGTAGTCATTCTTCGGCATCAGAGGTCGATACAACCTCGCGGTGCATGCCGGGTCCACGACCTGACCGATCTTCTTGAGGCCCTCCGCGATATCAGGAGGCACCTGCGCCGAAGCGGTTGACGTCGCGAGCAACGCGACCACGCAACCGCCGAGCAGAACGAACAGACCCTTGACGCTCATGTCACCTCCATCTGCGCACGGCGCAGATCATACTCGCTTGACCAAATCACATCTATATATGTAGATTTATAGATGTGCAGCAGGCGTCGGCGCTCTTCCGTCTTCTCTCCGACTCGACGCGTCTGCGACTGCTCCGCATTCTCACGAGGGACCGCTTCAACGTCACCGAACTGACGGGCATCCTCGGCGTCGCGCAGTCCAACGTCTCGAGACACCTCGGACTGTTGAAAGACGCTGGCCTGGTCACCGAGGAACGCGAAGCCGGCTATGTGTATTACCGCGTCGCCGAAGACGCGCGGTCGAATGGCCACGGTCCTCTGTGGACGTTGCTCGATACACATTTCGAATCGGCAGCCGCCGATCGTGCGGTTCGCGCTGACGATGCGCGCGCGCAGGAGGTGCTGCGGCTGCGCAAGGAAAATTTTGACACTCATGGTGACTCGCGGCAGCTCGTCCCCGGGCGAAGCTGGGCCGCCTGGGCGCGGGCGCTCGGTCATCTCCTTCCGCCGCTCGACGTCGTCGACATCGGGTGCGGCGAAGGCTATCTGACGCTTGAAGCGGCACGCTGGGCGCGAAGCGTCATCGGCGTCGATCGCTCGGCCGACGTGCTCGAGCGCGCGACCGCACTGGCGCGTCGCCGCCGGGTGACGAATGTGACGTGGAAGAAAGGGGACATCAGAAAGCTGCCGCTCAAGGATGAATCGGTAGATGTCGCACTGCTCTCACAGTCGCTGCATCATGCGGCTGACCCGTCTGATGCGCTCTCTGAGGCAACGCGCGTCGTGCGCCCAGGTGGCCAGGTGCTCATCCTCGACCTTCGAGAACACGATCAGACATGGGTGCGGAACCGCTTCGGCGATCGTCACCTCGGCTTCTCGGGACCGCAGCTTGAAACCCTCCTCCGTGGGGCGGGGTTGTCGGACGTGCGTGTCGGCGTCGGCGCCAGCAAGGCCGGCGATCCGTTCGCGGTATTGATCGCGAGCGGCAGGAAGAGGGCTCGATGACAACCGCCGCGCGCCTTCACGAGCTTCTCGCGCAACGCATCCTCCTACTCGACGGCGCGATGGGGACGATGATTCAGCGCTATCGGCTGACGGAGGCCGATTTTCGCGGCGAGCGATTTGCCGATCATCACCACGATCTGAAAGGAAACAACGACCTGCTGGTGCTGACGCGCCCCGACGTGGTCCGCGAGATTCACCACGCGTATCTCGAAGCCGGCGCGGACATCATCGAGACGAACACCTTTTCGTCAACCGCCATTGCGCAGGCTGATTACAAGCTCGAAGCCTTCGCCTACGAGCTGAGTCTCGAAGGCGCGCGCCTCGCCCGCGGCGCAGTCGACGAGTGGAACAGCCGGACGCCCGCTCGCCCACGCTTCGTGGCGGGCGCGATCGGTCCGACGAACCGGACCCTCTCGATTTCACCGGATGTCGGCAATCCGGCGTTTCGTGCCGTCACCTTCGATCAGGTAGTCGCGGCCTACATAGATCATGTGCGCGGGCTGATCGACGGGGGCGTCGACCTGTTGCTGCTGGAAACGATTTTCGACACGCTGAATGCGAAGGCCGCCATCGTTGCGATTCTCGATGTGTGCGATCAGCAGCGCGTCGAACTGCCGCTGATGATCTCGGGCACGATCACCGACCGCAGCGGCCGCACGCTGTCCGGCCAGACGCTGGACGCTTTCTACACATCGATCCGCCACGCCCAGCCGTTCAGCGTCGGACTGAATTGCGCGCTCGGCGCGCGCGAGATGCGTCCACACATCGCGGAGCTCGCCCGGACTGCCGAGACCTACATCACCTGCTACCCCAACGCCGGTTTGCCGAACGCGTTCGGCGAGTACGACGAGCTGCCGGCTGAAACATCCGCGCTGCTGCGCGATTTCGCCGAATCCGGCTTTGTCAACATTGTCGGCGGCTGTTGTGGAACGACGCCCGATCACATCCGGGCGCTCGATGCTGCTGTCGCTGGACTCGCGCCTCGGCAGGGACTTGGGACTGGGGATCAGGGACTTGGGGCTGGGGATCAGGGACTTGGGGCTGGGGATCAGGGACTGGGGACTGGGGATCAGGGATCGACTAAGCCCGAAACCGTCCGAGTCCCTAGTCCCCAGTCCCCAGTCCCCGCCAGGTTCACCCAACTCTCCGGTCTCGAGCCTCTGACCATCCGTCCCGACAGCAACTTCATCATGATCGGCGAGCGAACCAACGTCACGGGGTCGAAGCGGTTTGCGCGGCTGATCACGAGCGGTGACTTTGCCGAAGCGACGCATGTGGCGCTCGATCAGGTGAGAGGCGGCGCCAACATCCTCGACGTCAACATGGACGAAGGGATGCTCGATTCGGAAGCCGCGATGACCACGTTCCTGAACCTGATTGCGACGGAGCCAGAAATCGCGCGCATCCCGTTCATGGTCGACAGCTCGAAGTGGAGCGTGCTCGAGGCCGGCCTCAAATGCGTCCAGGGAAAGGGCATCGTCAACTCCATCAGCCTCAAGGAGGGCGAGGAGGACTTCTTGCGCAAGGCGCGGGCGATCCGCCGCTACGGCGCCGCGGTGATCGTCATGGCGTTCGACGAGCAGGGGCAGGCCGACACCGTTGCGCGAAAGGTGTCGATTTGCCAGCGAGCCTACAAGCTGCTGACCGAGACCGCGGGGGTTGATCCGCTCGACATCATCTTCGACCCGAACATTCTGGCGATTGCGACTGGTCTCGAAGAGCACAACGAGTACGCCATCAACTTCATCGAGGCGACCCGAATCATCAAGGCGACCTGTCCGGGCGTGAAGGTCAGTGGCGGAATCAGCAATCTCTCGTTCTCGTTCCGTGGCAACGACGTCGTCCGCGAAGCCATTCATTCCGCGTTTCTCTACCACGCCATCAAGGCTGGCCTCGACATGGGCATCGTCAACGCCGGCCAACTCGTCGTCTACGAAGACATTCCGAAGGACTTGCTCGAGCACGTCGAGGATGTGATCTTCAACCGCCGGCCCGACGCGACCGAGCGGCTGGTCCAGTTTGCCAACACCGTTAAAGGAAACGGACAGAAGAAAACGATCGACCTGGCGTGGCGAAGCGCGTCTGTCGAGCAGCGGCTCTCGCACGCGCTCGTCCACGGCGTCGTCGACTTCATCGAAGCCGATGTCGAAGAGGCTCGGCAGAAGCTGCCGCGGCCGCTCGACGTCATCGAAGGGCCACTGATGGACGGGATGAAAGTGGTCGGCGACCTCTTCGGAGCCGGGAAGATGTTTCTGCCGCAGGTCGTCAAGAGCGCCCGCGCCATGAAGAAGGCGGTGGCGTACCTGCTTCCGTATATGGAAGAAGAAAAGACGCGAAGCGGCGTCACGCGGCGTGCGCAGGGAAAGATCGTGATGGCGACGGTGAAAGGCGACGTCCACGACATCGGCAAGAACATCGTCGGCGTGGTGCTCGGGTGCAACAACTACGAGGTCATCGACCTGGGCGTCATGGTGCCGGCAGCGAAGATCCTTCAGACGGCGATCGACGAACAGGCGGACCTGATCGGCCTCAGTGGCCTGATTACGCCTTCACTGGACGAGATGGTGTTCGTCGCGCGGGAGATGGAACGCCGTGGGATGAAGCTGCCGCTCCTCATCGGCGGCGCGACGACGAGCAAACCACACACGGCCGTCAAGATTGCGCCGGAGTACGGCCAGCCGACCGTGCACGTGCTGGATGCGTCGCGCGCTGTTGATGTGGTCGCGAGCCTGCTCAATCCCTCACAGCGGCCTGCGTTTGTCCGCGCGAATCGCGCCGAGCAGGAGCGCGTCCGCGAGCAGCACGCCGCGGTGCGGCGCCGTCAGTTGCTCACGTGGAACCTGGCGAAAGCCAATCGTCTGCGTCTGGACTGGCGACCCGATGTGATCGCGACCCCGTCTTTTACGGGCGCGCGAGTGCTGGACGATGTACGACTCGAAGATCTCCTTTCCTTCATCGACTGGACGTTCTTCTTCTCCGCGTGGGAGCTGAAAGGCCGCTTCCCTGCCGTCCTTGATCATCCGCAGTACGGCGCCGCGGCACGCGAGCTCTACGGCCACGCACAAGCGCTGTTAGAGCGCATCGTCGACCAGCGGCTGCTCACGCTTCGCGGAGTCTATGGTTTCTGGCCCGCGAACACGGTTGGCGAAGACATCGTCATCCGGGAGCCGGCAGCCGGCAGCCGGGAGCCTCTGATCTTCAACATGCTCCGGCAGCAGGAAGAGATCGGCGACGACAAGCCGAATCGATCGCTCGCCGATTTCATCGCTCCGGTTGAAAGCGGGATTGCGGATTATATCGGCGCGTTTGCGGTGACGGCCGGCATTGGTGCAAACGAACTGGTGGCGCGCTACGAAGCGGACCATGACGATTACCACGCCATCATGGTCAAGGCGCTTGCCGATCGGTTTGCGGAGGCGTTTGCCGAGTACCTGCACGCACGCGCGCGCAAGGAGTGGGGCTATGGCACCGGCGAGCAATTCTCGAACGACGATCTGATCCACGAGCGGTATCGCGGTATTCGTCCGGCCTTCGGCTATCCCGCCTGTCCCGACCACAGTGAGAAGAGGAAACTGTTTACGCTGCTTGGCGCCGAGCGTGCCGGTATTGCATTGACGGAATCGTGCGCCATGATGCCTGCCGCGTCGGTCAGCGGGCTGTACTTCGCGCATCCGCAGGCGAAGTATTTCACCGTCGGCCGCATCGGCCGCGATCAGCTGGACGACTACGCGACGCGCAAGGGAATGGATATCGCGGAAGCCGAACGCTGGCTCGCCCCGAATCTCGCCTACGAGCCATCGCTCGCGCCCGCATGATTCGCGCGTATAGAATCGGTGGATCACCTGCTGGAGCCAGCCTTTGGAGTACCTGATCAAACAGTACCCGCTCGACACCGGCGCGCTCGAGATCCAGTACATCGAGGAATACTTCGGCGAATTTCCGCGCAAGAAGACGGCGCAGGAGGTCATCACCCGCCTGCGCGACCGGGAATCGCTGATTCTGATGGCCGAGGCGCCCCTGCCGGATGATCCCGGCCTCATCGTGCCGGTCTCGTACAAGATCGTCCACGAGATCCGTACGAAGGAGAGCGACCCGAAGCTGGCGGATCTCGTCGAACGGCTGAAGAACTCGGTCCGGTTCGAAGGACGAAAGGTGCTGTACAGCTGGATTGGCGCCACGCGCCGCGATTGGCGTGGCCAGGGACATTTCCGCGCTCTCACCGAAGAGTCAGAGGCATGGGCGCACGCCTCCGGCTACCACGAAGTGATCGTGAAGACGAAGAACCGCTTCTACGACATGCGCGGCACGCTCGACCAGCTCGAATTCAACGTCATCAAGTACGAAGTGCATCCGCTCGACAATCGCGAATCGAAGGTGTATCTCAGCAAGCAGCTGACATCGGACGTCGTCCGCGCTCACACAAGCACCCGCACGGTGGTGTACGCAGACTAGCGCGATGAAATCGGACCGCAGCCTCGCGCGCTCGGTCAGCTTTCCGCGCGTCATCAACATTTACGACTTCCGCCGTCTGGCCAGGCGCCGGCTCCCAGCGGTCGTCTTTGCGTACATCGACGGCGGCGCTGAAGACGAAATCACGTTGCGCGAGAACTGCCGCGCATTTCGCGACATCCGGTTTCGACCCCGCCAATGCGTGCCGGTCCCGTCATGCGATCTACGGACGACCGTGCTGGGCACGACCCTCGAACTCCCATTTCTGCTCGCGCCGGTCGGCTTCTGCCGCATGTTCTATCCAAGAGGTGAACTCCACGCGGCGCGCGCGGCGAACGAAGCCGGAACCGCGTACGTCCTTTCGACGTTTTCAGGAACACGCCTCGAGGACGTTCGTGAGGCGGCGCGCGGCCCGCTCTGGTTTCAGCTGTACGTCCCAGGCGGCCGTGCGGTGGCGGAAGCGACGATGGCGCGAGCGCGCGCGGCCGGGTATACGACGCTGGTCGTGACGGTGGATACCCCCGTGTCGGGCATGCGCGAACGCGACTTCAGGCATGGCGTGCGGCCGATTCTGCAAGGTGATCTGCTGGGCAGCCTTCCCTACGCGTGGCAGTTCGTGACGCGCCCTCGATGGGTGCTGGACTATCTGGCAGATGGCCGGCCGCGCGTCTTTCCAAATGTTGAACTACCCGGAATCGGCCCGATGCCGTGCGGCGACGTCGGCATCCTGCTCGAACAGACGATCGTCACGTGGGAAGACCTTCGGTGGATGCGCGACGCCTGGAACGGTCCTGTTGTCGTCAAAGGGGTCCACACCGGCGATGATGCGCGCCATGCGATCGATGCGGGCGCCGACGCGGTCGTCGTGTCCAATCACGGAGGGCGGCAACTCGACGGGGTCCCGGCGACGCTGCGCGCGCTTCCAGAAGTCCTCGAGGCGGTCAACGGGCGAATCGAAGTGCTGATGGATGGCGGCATCCGTCGCGGCGCCGACATCGTCAAGGCCATCTGCCTCGGCGCGCGTGCGGTGCTCGTGGGCCGCGCGTACGCATGGGCGCTTGGCGCCGCCGGCGGACCCGGTGTCTCGCGGGCGATCGAGATTCTTCGAACCGACGTGATCCGTACGATGCGGCTGCTCGGCTGCCCGTCGATACGGGCGCTGGATCGCTCGTTCGTCGAATCGGCACGCGCGAACTCTCGGAGTTGAACGTTTTCGATATCATGGGAGCCCTTTAACCCCTTCAACTGTGGCCACCATTTACGAAGTCGCCAAACGCGCCGGTGTATCGACCGCCACGGTTTCGCGTGTGCTCAGCCGGCCCGACGTGGTGGCCCCGAATACCCGGCGCAAAGTGATGCAGGCGGTCGAGCGCCTCGGGTTTACGCCGAACGCAATTTCGAAGAGTCTGCGGACGCTGCGGACCGGCAAACTGATCGTCACGGTCCCGGA
>Ga0207648_10000817_pt1 | contig 35192 bp, 34 predicted proteins | sample KBSMisM32_FD_184310 | JGI IMG/M metagenome (GOLD analysis project Ga0207648, IMG submission 184310) | Miscanthus rhizosphere microbial communities from Kellogg Biological Station, Michigan, USA - KBS Miscanthus M3-2 (SPAdes) (version 2) | ecosystem: Host-associated > Plants > Roots >... | reverse complement strand
CGGTGCTTCGTCGAGTCACCCTGATGCTGTGCGCGCTGGCGGCGACGCTGGCCACGCCGTTCCCCGCTTTCGCCGCCAACAAGGACATCGAGCGGCTGCAGATCCAGATCTCGTCGTTGCAGGGCCAGCTCGCCGACCTGCAGCGGGCGACCGAGGACACGCTGAAGGAGCTCAAGCGCCTCAACGAATCGCTGGCCGAGCAAAGCGCGTCCACGCGGCGCCTCGTCGCGGACCGGCGCGTGCAGGAAGAGGCGATCTCCGCCGCCCTCAAGGACATCAACGACCGCGTCTCGGACATGAGCGAGCGCATGCAGGCGGGCCCCGCCGCTGCGGCTCCCCCGCCGGTCGTCGCGAATCCCGCGCCCGGCGTTCCCCCGGTCGCCGCCGGCGGGCCCGCCGCCGCGCCCATCACGCCGGGCACCCAGGTGCCGGCGGGCCCGGCCGTGCCGAATCCGCAGGCCCCCGCTCCGCGCGAGCTCTACACCCAGGCCTACGCCGACTACGCCCGCGGCAACTACGACCTCGCCATCCAGGAGTACACCGACTACCTGCGCAACTACCCCGACACCGACCTCAGCGACAACGCGCAGTACTGGATCGGCGAATGCCAGTACTCGAAGCAGAAGTATCCGGAGGCGATCGAGGCCTGGGACGAGCTGTTCCGCCAGTACCCGTCGAGCGACAAGATCCCCGACGCGCGCTTCAAGAAGGGCATGGCCCTCGAACGGCTGGGCCGGCGCAGCCAGGCCCTGCTCGAGTACCGGTTCGTGGCCGAGCGCTTCCCGAACTCGGAAGCCGGCCGCAAGGCGCGCGAGAAACTCAACCCCCGTTAGAAAGGCACTGACATGGCCAGCGTCAACCGCGTGATCCTGATCGGCAACCTCGGCCGGGATCCCGAGATCCGGTACACCCAGGGCGGCGAGCCCATCGCCAATTTCTCCCTCGCCACGTCCGAGCGCTGGACGGGCAAAGACGGCCAGAAGCAGGAGCGCACGGAGTGGCATCGCGTCGAGGTCTTCGGCAAGACCGCGCAGGTCGTCCGCGACTACTGCTCGAAGGGCAAGCAGGTGTACCTCGAGGGCTCCATCCACTACGACGAGTGGACGGACAAGGACGGCAACAAGCGGAACACCACCAAGATCCGGGTGAGCGGGCCGCAGTCGCGCCTGGTCCTGCTGGGCAGCCGCGGCGAGGGCGGCGGGCCGGGTGGGGGCGGTCCCGGCGGCGGCGGTGGTCGCGGCGCGGCGGAGAAGGAGGCGGGCGGTGGGCCCCCCGCGGACGACTTCCAGGTCTCGGACGACGACGTCCCGTTCTAGATAATTCCGGGGGGTGTTGTGCGAATACCGCACCCCCCGGCGCCTGCGGCTACCCCCCCACTGCTCCCGGCGACGTGAAGTCGCCGCTCACTGTTGGCCCACCAGCCCGAAGGTTCGGGGCTATGCTGGAGCCATGGCAACCCTCCTGGCCATCGAGCGGTTCGAACCGCCTTACCGGTACCCCCAAGAGGAAGTCACGCGCTGGGTCAGCGATTGGCTCGGCGACGACGAAACCGGACGCCGCCTCCTCTCCGTCTATTCCTCCGCCGGAGTCGCCGCCCGCGCCAGCGTCGTCCCCATAGAGCAGGTCTTCCATCCCGGCGACTTCGAGACCCAGAACGATGTCTACCGTGACGTCGCCTGCCGCGAGGGAGCGGCCCTCGTACGGCGCGCCCTCGCCACCGCGGAGATCGCTCCCAAAGACGTCGGGCTGATCGTCAGCGTCTCCTGCACCGGCTTCCAGATCCCGGCCGTGGACGCCTACGTCGCGGACGCGCTGGGCATGGGACCGCGCCTGGTCCGCCTCCCCATCACGGAATCGGGATGTGCGGGAGGCGTGGTCGGGCTGGCCCGCGCGTACGACTTCCTGGTCGCCCACCCCGACCAGGTGGCGGTAGTCCTCGCCCTCGAGTTCGCCAGCCTCACCTTCCAGCGCTGGGATCACTCCTCCACCAACGTCGTCTCCACCGCGATCTTCGGCGACGGCGGCGCGGCGGTGGTCCTGGCCGGGGCCGCCCATCCGCGCGGAAAGGCCCGCCGTCCGGGCCAGGCGCGCGTCCTCGGCGCGGAGAGCGTGTTCTTCCCGGGCACGACGCACCTCATGGGATTCCACCTCCGCAACCAGGGACTGCAGATCATCCTGGACCGCGAGCTGGCCCCGTTCGTCCGCAAACACGTGGGCAAGGTGGTGGGGGGGTTCCTGGCCGCGCGCGGCCTGGAGCGCGCGGAGGTCACGCGCTGGATCCTCCACCCCGGCGGCCGGCGCATCATCGAGGTGATGAGCGAGCAGCTCGGGCTGGCCCCGGAGGACCTCGCCCCCACGGAGAAGGTCCTGAGCGAGCATGGGAACATGAGCTCGGTCACCGTGCTCTTCGTCCTCGACGAGATGATCCGCGCCGGCGGCCTGCGCTGCGGCGAGAAAGGCGTGCTGGGCGCCTTCGGGCCCGGCTTCGGCGCCGAGTTCGCGCTCATCGAGTTCTGCTGACCGCCGCCGCGTGATCGACCTCCGCACCCGCGCCCGCGAGCCCGAGGCCCTCGACCTCGGCGTCCCGGAGGACGAGGCCCTGCGCAGCCTCGCCGACCTCCGTTTCGTGAACCGCTGGCTCGGCAACCGGGGCCGGTTCGTCCGCGCCGTGCTTCCCTACCTGCGGGCCTCCGACCGGCCGCGGCTGCTCGACGTCGGCTGCGGCTCCGGGGACGTGACCGCCGCCCTGCGGCGCGCCCTCGACGGGCGGCTGGCCGCGGCCGCGGTGGACATCAAGCTCCTCCACCTGCAAGCGGCGCCGGGCGAGCTGCTGCGCGTGGTGGCGGACGCGCGCCGCCTGCCCTTCGCGCCGGGCACGTTCGACGTGGTGACGGCCTCGTTGTTCCTGCACCACTTCGACGAAGACGCGCTCCCCGCCCTCCTGCGCGGCCTCTACGCCCTGGCCCGGCGCGCCGTCGTGATCAACGATCTCCGCCGCGCGCGCGTACCCTACGTGTTCGGCCGCACGGTCTTCCCGCTCCTCTTCAAGTCGCGCGTGAGCGTCGAAGACGGCCTCATCTCGATCCGCAGCTCCTTCCGCGAGCCCGACCTGCGCGCCGCCTTCGCCGCCGCCGGCGTCCCGGCCGTGCGGATCGAGCGGACCTGGCCCTATCGGCTCCTGGCCGTCGCGGAGAAGACCCCTGCCTGAGGTCGTCGTCGTGGGCGGAGGGCCCGCGGGCACGGCCGCCGCCGTGTTCCTGCGCCAGCTCGGGCACGAGGTCGTCCTCGTGGACGAGGCGCGCTTCCCGCGTGACAAGGTCTGCGGGGAGGGCGTCTCGCCGGAAGCCTGGCGCCTCCTGGGGCGGATGGGAGCGGAGGCCGCGGTGCGCGCGCTGCGTCCCCGCCCCGTGCGCGGCATGAAGCTCACCGCGCCCGACGGGACGGCGTTCCGCGGCGAATACACGGGAGCGCGCGAGCCGGGCTTCGCCGTGCGCCGCTGGTGCCTGGATCGCGCGCTCCTCGATTGCGCCCGCGCCGCCGGAGTCGAGGTCCATGAGGGGGTGCGCGCGCGCGACATCGTTCGCCACGACGGTACCGTCCGCGGAGTCGTGGTCGAGTCGGATGGCGCGATCGAGCGGCTCGAGGCCCGCCTCGTGGTGGCCGCGGACGGCCGGCGCAGCGTGATCGCGCGAAAGCTCGGGCTGCTCCGCGAGCACCGGACGCTGCGCAAGTTCGCCGTGCGCGGGTACTGGAAGGGCGTCGAGGGGCTGACCGACCACGGCGAGATGCACGTCACACGGGGCGGGTACTGCGGCATCGCGCCCCTCGGGGACGAGGAGGCGAACATCACGTTCGTGCTCGACCAGGCCGAGATGCGCGCGGCGGGCGGCGGCCTGGCGGACTTCTACCTCCGCACCCTGGAGCGCTGGCCGCGCGTGCGCGAGCGCCTGGGGCGCGCGTCGCTGACCAGCCCCCCGCGCGCGATCGGTCCCCTGGCCCTGGAGGCTCGGCGCGTGTCCGCCCCCGGCGCCGTGCTCGTGGGCGACGCCGCCGGCTTCTACGATCCCTTCACGGGCGAAGGCGTGACCCTCGCCTTGCGCGGGGCGGAGATCGCGGCGGAGGTGGCGCATCGCGCGCTCGCGAACGGCGCGACGGACCTCCGTCTCTACGACCGGCGGCGAGACGACGCCACGCGGGACAAGTTCCGGCTCAACCGCCTGCTGCAGCGCATCGTGGCCTGGCCCGCCCTCGCCAACGCCGTCGCCCGGCGCCTTTCAGGGAGGCCGGATCTCGCGGATCGCCTGGTGGGGATTGCGGGTGATTTCGTGCCCGCGAGAACGGCGATGGGGGCGGGGTTTGTCTACGAACTGCTCAAAGGATAGCGAACAGCAAACGGAAATCGATCGGCCAGATTAGCAGATAGAGGTTGTGGCCAGGTCGGTCTGCCACCTACGAACGCGTCAACGGACATCACGCGCCGGGAGACCACCACGGGCGCCTCCCGGCGGCGAGTCTTTTCCTAAACCAGGAACAACATCTCCCGGTACTTCGGCAGCGTCCAGAACTCGTCCGCTACCGTCTCCTCTATCTTGTCGCAGACCTCGCGCACGGCCGCCATCGCGGGCACCACCTGGTCCGCGAGGATGCGGGCGTGCTTCGCGAGATCGCCCGCCCCGCTCGCCTTCTCCGCCGCGGACTGCAGATCCTGCACGCGCGTGTTGAGCGCCTCGATCGAAGCCTCGACCCGCTCCGCCGTGGAGCGGATCGTCTTGCCGCTGCCCGCCTGGGACAGGAGGGCGAGCTGCTTGAACGCGGCCGGCAGCACGTGCCCGGACACGAGGTTCTTGAGAGCCTCCACCTCGATGTCGAGGTCCTTGATGTAGCGCTCCATGCGCACGTGATAGCGGGCGTCGGACTCCGCTTCCGTGAACACCTTGGTGCGGGCCAGGAACTCCTTGGCCTCGGGCTTGATGAGCTCGGCCAGGGCCTCCGGCGACTGCTTGAGGTTGGGCAGGCCGCGCTTCTTCGCCTCCTCCACCAACTCCGCCGAGTAGTTGTTGCCCTCGAAGCGCACGGCCTTGGTGGCGACCACGGCTTCCCGGACGACCTCCAGGACGGCGTCCTGGAGGCTCGCCCCCTTCGAGGTACGCAGGGTGAGCTGGTCCTCGAACTCGCCCAGGGCCTCGCCCACGGCCGCGTTCAGGAAGGCGATGGGCAGGGAGATCGACTGCGCAGACGAGACGGCCCGGAACTCGAACTTGTTGCCGGTGAAGGCGAAGGGCGAGGTGCGGTTGCGGTCCGTCTGGTCACGCGCGACCTCGGGCAGCTTGCGGATGCCCAGGCTGATCGTCTCCATGGTGTTGGCCCCGCCCTTCTCCTTCTTCTCGATCGCGTCCAGGACGCGGGTGAGCTGATCGCCGAGGAAGACGGAGATGATCGCGGGCGGCGCCTCGTTGGCGCCCAGGCGATGGTCGTTGCCGGAACCGGCGATGGCCGCGCGCAAGAGACCGGCCCGCTTGTGCACGCCCTTGAGGGTCGCGGCCAGGAAGACCAGGAACTGCAGGTTCTTCTCCGGCGTCAGGCCCGGCTCCAGGAGGTTGCGGCCCTGGGAGTCCATGAGCGACCAGTTGCAGTGCTTGCCGCTGCCGTTGATCCCCGCGAACGGCTTCTCGTGGAGGAGCAGGGCGAGGTTGTGGCGCCGGGCGATGCGACCCATCGTCTCCATCACGAGCTGGTTGTGGTCGGAGGCGACGTTGGCCTCCTCGAAGATGGGCGCCGTCTCGTATTGGGCGGGCGCGACCTCGTTGTGGCGCGTCTTCACGGGCACGCCGAGCTTGTAGAGCTCGGTCTCCGTCTCCTGCATGCAGGCCAGGATGCGGTCCTTGATGCTCCCGAAGTAGTGGTCCTCGAGCTCCTGGCCCTTGGGCGGCTTGGCCCCGATGAGCGTCCGCCCGCAGGCGATGAGGTCGGGCCGCAGCGAGTAGAACGCCTTGTCGATGAGGAAGTACTCCTGCTCCGGTCCCATGGTGGGCACGACGCGCGTCGATTCCTTGTCGCCGAAGAGACGCAGCACGCCCAGCGCCCGCTCCGAGAGGTACTCCATCGAGCGCAACAGCGGCGTCTTGTTGTCCAGCGCGTCCCCGTGGTAGCTGATGAACACGGAGGGGACACACAACGTCTTGCCGTTCGGTCCGTCGATCACGAAGATGGGGCTGGACGGGTCCCAGGCCGTGTACCCGCGCGCCTCGAACGTGCTGCGCATGCCGCCGGACGGGAACGAAGACGCGTCGGGCTCGCTCTGGATGAGCTGGGCGCCGCTGAAGCGCTCCATCGGGTGCCCGTCGTCGTCGAAGGTCAGGAAGGCGTCGTGCTTCTCCGCGGTCAGCCCCGTCTGCGGCTGGAACCAGTGGCAGAAGTGGCTCGCGCCCTTGCCGAGCGCCCATTCCTTGATCGCGTGCGCCACTTCGTTGGCGATGGCGGGATCAAGGCGCGTTCCCCGCCGGATCGTCTCCTGCAGGGACTTGAACACGGGCTTGGGCAGCTTCTCCTTCATCGCGCTCACGTCGAACGTGTTGCTGCCGAACACCTCGACGACCTTCGCGCCGCCGGACAGCTCCGGCACCGACCGGATGCTGCGCGACATGGCCGCCCCGACCGCCCACAGCCGCCCCGAGACCTCAGACATGACTCATTCCTCCTCGAATTCGCGGCGATTATAGGCACGGGAGGGCCGGCGAATCTCCCCATATTTTTGTCGGATTTTCACCACTTTCCGACATTATCGGCCGCGGGCCACGATGCGGTATTCGACCTCGATCTCGTTCTTGACCTTGACCGATCCCCCGGCCACGCTCACCGGCTGCATCCCGAACTGATCGTGGCGCAAGACCGTCTTGCCGGAGGCGGTCAAGCTGTCGCCCGCGACCTCGACGTGCACGGGAAGTGTGACGGGCCGCGTCACTCCGTGGAGCCCGATCTCCCCCGCCAGCTCGAGGTCGTACGCGCCGCCGCCCGTCTCGCGCCCCGTCACGCGCTGGGTCTTGAACGTGACCTTCGGGAACTGCGCGGCGTCGAGCACCTTGGGACCCCGCATCGCCTCCTCGACCTTCGGTGGATCGCCCGCCGGCTCGCCTTCGGGGAGGACCTTGAGCGCGCCCGCCTCGAAGGTGAGCGAGACGCTCGAAGCCCCGAGGTCGACCGGATCGGCCGTGACCTCCCCGGAGAGCGCGGGAGCGACGACCTCGTGTTTGTGCCCGGCGAAGCTGAAGGCGCCCGACTTGCCCACGTGGATGCGCACCGAGCTGGCGGCGGCATCCACCACGTACGTGCGCGGCTCCGCGGAGAGCGGCGCCGCGGCGAGGACGGCGAAGGCCAGGGTCCACGGCCGCAGGCAACGCCCCATTGGCACCTCCGGGCCCCAGTCTATCCGGCCCCCGGGGGCCGTGGGCGGCGGCCATGTTGCGAGAGCAGCCCGCCGCGGCCATGCGTTAGAATGACCCTGGGCGTCGTCGGCCCCCTACCCTGGCGTCCGGTCCAACGAACTCGAGGTCATTTGGCGACTCAGTCCGTCGACAACCTGCAAGGCCTCGACCGGGCCACGCTGCTCCAGATCTACCGGACGATGTATCTCTCGCGGCGGATCGACGACAAGGAGATCCAGCTCAAGCGGCAGAACAAGATCTACTTCCAGATCAGCGGCGCCGGTCACGAGGCCGTGCTGGTGGCGGCGGGCATGGTCCTGCGCCCCGGCCAGGACTGGTTCTACGCGTACTACCGCGACCGCGCCCTCATGCTGCAGATCGGGATGACGGCGACGGAGATGTTCCTGGGCGCGACCGGCGCCCGCGACGACCCGAGCTCCGGTGGGCGCCAGATGCCGTCGCACTGGGGCGTACGCCGTCTGAACATCGTCACCAAGTCCTCGCCGACGGGTACCCAGTTCCTGCAGGCCGTCGGCTCCGCGGAAGCAGGGCCGCTCGCCGAAGGCCGGACGGACGAGATCGTGTACTGCTCCGCCGGAGAGGGCACGACCTCGGAGGGAGAGTTCTGGGAGAGCGTGAACACGGCCGCGGGCAAGAAGCTGCCCGTCCTCTACCTCATCGAGGACAACGGCTACGCGATCTCGGTGCCGGTGGAGGTGCAGACCGCGGGCGGCAGCATCTCGAAGCTCGTGCGCTCCTTCCCCGACATGCTGGTGCGCGAGGTGGACGGGTGCGATCCCCTGGCCAGCCTGGCCGTGCTGCGCGAGGCGGCGGCCTGGTGCCGCGCCCGCCGCGGGCCGGCCCTGGTCCACGCGCACGTGATCCGGCCCTATTCCCATTCGCTCTCCGACGACGAGACCCTCTATCGCGTTCCCGCGGAGCGGCAGGCGGATGCCCGCCGCGATCCGCTGGTGGCCTTCCCGGCCTTCCTGCGCGAGGAAGGCGTGGCCCGTGAGGAAGAGCTGGCCGCCCTGCGGGAAGAGGTGGACCGCGAAGTCAACGCGGCCGCGGACGCCGCCCTGGCCGCGCCCGCTCCCGACGCGAAGACCGCTCCCCTCTACGTCTATTCGCCGGACGTCGATCCGACCTCGGACGCGTTCAAGACGGAGCCGCGGCCGGTGGGCGATCCCAAGACGATGGTGGACCTCCTCAACGCCTGCCTGCACGACGAGATGGCGCGCAACGAGCGCATCGTCGTGTTCGGCGAGGACGTGGCCGACTGCAGCCGGGAGGAGAGCCTGCCCGCGGTGAAGGGCAAGGGCGGCGTCTTCAAGGTCACCCACAACCTCCAGCGCAAGTTCGGGTCGTCGCGCGTGTTCAACACCTCGCTGGCCGAGGCCAGCATCGTGGGCCGCGGCATCGGCATGGCCGTGCGCGGGCTCAAGCCCGTGGCCGAGATCCAGTTCTTCGACTACATCTGGCCGGCCTACATGCAGATCCGCAACGAGCTGGCCGTCATCCGCTGGCGCTCCGCCAACAACTGGAAGTGCCCGGTGGTCATCCGCGTCACCTACGGCGGGTATCTCCAGGGCGGCGCGATCTACCACAGCCAGTGCGGCGAGGTGCTGTTCACCCACATCCCGGGGCTGCGGGTGATCATCCCCTCCAACGCCCAGGACGCGAACGGCCTGCTGCGCACGGCCATCCGCTGCGACGACCCCGTCCTGTTCCTCGAGCACAAGCACCTCTACCGCCAGACCTACAACAAGGGCCTGTACCCGGGGCCGGAGTACATGATCCCGTTCGGCAAGGCCGCGCGCGTCCGCGAGGGCACCGACCTCACCGTGATCACGTTCGGGGCGCTGGTGCAGCGCTCACTCGTGGCCGCCCGACAGGGCGAGGCGGACGGCCTCTCCCCCGAGATCCTCGACCTGCGTTCGCTCGCGCCCTACGACTGGGACGCGATCGCGGAGAGCGTCCAGAAGACGGGCAAGGCCCTGGTCGTGCACGAGGACAGCCGCTCGTTCGGTTACGGGGCGGAGATCGCGGCCCGCATATCCGAAGAGCTCTTCGAGCACCTCGATGCGCCCGTGCGCCGGGTGGGCGCCCTGGACACCTTCGTCGGGTACAACCCCGCGCTCGAGGACGAGATCCTGCCCCAGGTCCGCGACGTGCTCGCGGCCATGCGGGAGCTGGCGGCCTACTAGGGTTTCGACGTCCCGGCCCGGCCGTAGCGGTCTTCGATGCGAACGACGTCGTCCAGCTCCGGCGTCGACACCTCGACGATGTCGCAGTCCTCGATCCCGGTCATGCGGTGGAGCGTGCCCGGCGTGATGTGGAAGATGTCGCCGGGCTTCATCTCGACCTTCCGCAGCTCGCCGTTCTCGTCCTTGGGCCGCGTCTCGAAGAGGAGGCGGCCCGCCTGCAGCATGATCGTCTCGTCCTTCACCCGGTGGTACTGCAGGGACAGGCTCTCACCCTTGCGCAGGTGCAGCAGCTTGCCGACGTAACGGTCCGTCCGCGCCCACCACAGCTCGTAACCCCACGGCTTCTCGACGCGCTTTGCACTCTCGGCCAAGAGGGCTCCTTATGAAGAAGCGGGGGCGGTGAGGGCTTCCGCCAGCTCCCGCCGAAGCATAGCCCCGATCTCGTCCGCGGTGGCCAGGGACAGGCTGGCACGCGCGACCGGTTCCAGGCGGCTCGCGGAGGCGGCGCGCAGGGCGGCCTTCACGCCCGCGATGGCGACGGGGCTCATGGACAGCTCGCGCACGCCCAGCCCGACGAGGAGCAGGGCCTGCAAGGGGTCGGAGGCCATCTCGCCGCAGATGGAGACGGGGATGGAATGGGCGGTCGCCGCGCGCACCACGCCGTCGATGGTGCGGAGCACGGCGGGATGGAGCGGCTCGTACAGGCTCGAGACGCGCGGGTCCACGCGGTCCACGGCGAGCAGGTACTGGATGAGGTCGTTGGTGCCCACCGCGAAGAACTGCACGAGGGGCGCGAGGAGGTCCGCGGTGGCGGCCGCGCTCGGCACCTCGAGCATGAGGCCCACGGGCACGTCCTCCACGAAGGCCACGCCGTCGCGGCGCAGGCCCGCGCGCGTCTCCTCCAGCAGCTCGAGGACGACGCGCACGTCGCTGGGGCCGGTGACGAACGGGAACAGGATGCGCAGCGGGCCATGCACGGCCGCCCGCATGAGGGCCCGCAGCTGGGCCCGGAACGGCTCGGGGGCTCGGCGCATGAGGCGCAGCGCGCGCTCGCCCAGCGCGGGGTTCGCGCTCGTGGGGCCGCCGGGCACGAGGTCCTCCGGCCCCACGTCCCACGTCCGCACCGTCACCGGGCGCGGGCCGATCTGCTCGAGCATGCGGCGGTAGACCTCGTATTGCCGCTCCTCGTCCGGCCAGCGGCGCGCGCGGCCGAGCAGGTACTCGGAGCGGAAGAGCCCGATGCCCTCCGCGCCGTATTCCAGGGCGTGGGCCGCTTCCTCCGGGAACTCCGCGTTGGCGAGGAGCGAGACGCGCACGCCGTCCCGCGTCACACAGGGAAGCACCCGCGACTCCGCCCCCGGCCGGCCGCGCCGCTCACCCTGGCCCGCGCGCAGCGACGCCAGCGCGTCTTCGCCCGGCTCGATGACGACGGCCCCGTGCGACCCGTCGACGGCGACGGTGGCGCCGGCCCGGATGCGCGTGGTCGCATCCTGAAGCCCCACGACGGCCGGGATGCCGAAGGAGCGGGCCAGGATCGACGTGTGGTGGCTCGGCGAGCCCGCGTCGGTGGCGATGGCCAGGACGTGCTCCCAGTCCAGCTCCGCCGCCTCCGACGGCGTGAGGTCCACGGCCACGATCACGAAGCGGCCGGGGAGGCGGGCCAGCGAGGGGGCGTCCGTCGCCCCGCCCAGGTTGAGCTGGATCCGTCCGAGCACGTCGTCGAGGTCGGTCGTGCGCTCCTTGAGGTACGCGTCGCTCAGCCCCTCGAAGCGCTCGTGGAGCTGGTCGGAGACCGTGCGCAGCGCCCACTCCGCGTTGACCAGCTCCTCGCGGATGATCTGGACGGCGGAGTCGAGCAGGAGGGGATCCTCCAGCATCAGGAGATGGGCGTCGAAGATGTAGGCGTGGACGCCGACCTCGTGGCGCAGGCGCTCCTTGATGGCCTTGAGCTGCTCGCGCGAGGCCTCCACCGCGCGGGTCAGGCGCTTGACCTCGCAGTCCACCGCTTCCGGGGGGACGAGCAGGCGGAACACGGGCACCGCCTCCCGCTCCACCACGAGGGCGGGGCCGACGGCAAGGCCCGGGGAGACGCCGATGCCCTCGAGCTTCACGCCTCCTCCCCGAAGCCGCCGTCCACGAGCGCGGCCAGGGCCTCCACCGCCGGGGCCTCGTCCTCTCCGTCGGCGCTCACGGTGAGGCGCGTGCCCTGGGAGGCGGCGAGGAGGAGGATGCCCAGGATCGACTTGCCGTCCATGCTGCGCCCGTCGTGGGCGACGGTGATGCGGGCGCGGAACCGGTTCGCGGTGTGCACGAAACGCGCGGCGGCGCGGGCGTGCAGGCCCAGCCGGTTCACGATGCGGACCTCGCGCTGGATCACGACGGCTTCTTCTCGAGGATCTCGCTGGCCACGTAGATCGCGCCCTTGCCCTGCTCGCGCACGACGCGCGCCACCTCCACCAGCTCGCCTTCGCGCAGCGACGTGAGCTTGATGAGCATGGGCAGGTTGACCCCGGTCACGATCTCGACCTGCGGGGACAGGAAGGGCAGGCTCACGTTGGTGGGCGTGCCCCCGAACATGTCGGTCAGGATGAGGACTTCGCCGCCGCCCACCTCCGCCACCGCGCGCGCGATGGCCTCGCGGGCGCTGTTCATGTCGTCCGTCCAGCCGATGGAGACGGCGGCGATGGCCGGGATGTCGCCGACGATGGTGCGGGTGGCGTTGACGAGCTCGCCCGCCAGGGCCCCGTGGGTGACCACGACGATGCCGATCATCCCGTCACTCCTGGCGCAGGTCGCGATGGCGCACGCGGATGGGGTACCCGTGGCGGGCCAGCTTCTCCGCCACCGCGTTCGCGATCATCACCGAGCGGTGGCGGCCGCCCGTGCACCCGATGCCGATGGTGAGGTAGCTCTTCCCTTCCCGGACGTAGCGCGGAATCACGTAGGAGAGGAAGTCGTCCAGCTTCTTGATGAAGCGCGCGGTGTCCGGCTGGCGCTTCATGTAGCGGACGACGGGAGGATGGTTCCCGGTGAGGGCCTTGAGGGACGGCACGAAGTTCGGGTTGGGCAGGAAGCGGGCGTCGAACACGAGGTCCGCTTCCGAGGGCACGCCGTATTTGTAGCCGAACGACGTGACGGAGAGGACCAGGGGCGACTGGTCCTGGCGCACGTCGTAGTGCTCGCGGATGTAGTCGCGGAGCTGGTGCACGGTGTAGTCCGAGGTATCGAGGATGAGGTCGGCCATCTTGCGGATGGGCCGCAGGGCCTCGCGCTCCTCGCGGATGCCCTCGATCGCGGGCTGGTTGATGGCCAGGGGGTGGGGCCGCCGCGTCTCGCTGAACCGGCGCTGCAGGACCTTCTCCTCCGCCTCCAGGAAGAGGACGCTGGCCGCGAACCCCTTGGCCCGGAGCTGCCGGAACACGTGCGGGAACTGCTTCAGGAAGTCGCGCTCGCGCATGTCCACGACGAGGGCGGAGCGGTGCAGCTCCGGGCTGTCGCGGATGAGGTCGGCGAAGCGCGGGATGAGCGCGCTGGGCAGGTTGTCCACGCAGAACCAGCCGCTGTCCTCGAGGGCCCGGGCCACGTGCGTCTTCCCGGACCCGCTGAGCCCCGTGATGACGAGGATGCGCGGCTCGCTGCGGCGGTCGCGCGCGAGGCGCGACTTCGCCCCGCGTTCGTGGCCGGAGCGGCGGCGGGCCGCTCCCGTCATGCGGCGCGGCGTCCGCGCGCTCATCGCACCCTCCGCCGCTCGACGCGGGAGCGGCGCCGCCGATGGACGGGGCGCCGGGCGGCCGTGGTCTTGGACTCGATCATCTCGTCTACGCGCTCCACGAACTGGCGGGCCGCATCGTAGCCGCGTTCCTTGAGGAGCTGGTTGCGCGCGGCCACCTCCACCAGGATGGCGAGGTTGCGGCCCGGCGCCACCGGCATGCGGATGAGAGGCATTTCCGACTCGAGGATCAGGAACTTCTCGTCCTGGAGGCCGAGCCGATCGTACTCCCGTCCCGCCTCCCAGCGCTCCAGGCTCACCACGAGCTCGACCCGCTGCGAGGTGCGGATGGAGGAGACGCCGTAGAGGTCCTTGATGTTGATGACCCCGAGGCCGCGCAGCTCCATGTGGTAGCGCGTGAGGTCGGGAGAAGCCCCGATGAGCACGTCGCCGATGCGCCGGATCTCCACCACGTCGTCCGCGACCAGACGGTGCCCGCGGTCGATGAGGTCGAGCGCGCACTCCGACTTGCCGATCCCGCTCTCCCCCACGATGAGGACGCCCAGGCCGAAGACGTCGATGAGCACGGAGTGGAGATGGAGGCGCAGGGCGAGCCGCTCCTCCAGGAAGGCGGAGAGAGCCTTGATGAAGGGCGTGGACTCCGCGGGCGTGCTGAGGATGGGGATGCCGCGCCCTTCCGCTTCCGCCACCAGCTCCGCCGGCGCGTCCAGGCCCTTGGTGACCACGAAGCAGGAGATCCGGCAGGAGGCCAGGCGCTGCAGGACGGCGGCGCGGCGCGTGGCCGAGAGCTTGCGCAGGTATCCGAGCTCGCTGGCCCCCAGGATCTGCACCCGGCCGTAGCGGATGTACTCCGTGTACCCGGTGAGGGCGAGGCCAGGGCGCTGGACGCGGGAGAGGGTGACGACGTGATCGAGGCCTTCCGCTCCCGCCACCAGGCGGAGGCCCAGGCCGGTCGAGGGCTCGAGCATCTCGCGCACGTGGACCCGGGCCCCTTCGCGTGGATCCTGGCGGCGCTCCGGCCGGAGCGGCGGGCGGCGGCGCGGCGTACGCGGTGGCGTTCTCAGGCCTCCGGCTCGATGAGCCCGAGGTTGCCGTCCTTGCGCCGGTAGAGGACCTTCACGCGCTCCGTGGAGGCGTCGCGGAAGACGAGCACTCCGTCCGCGCTGGCTCCCACCTCGAGGGCCGCCTCTTCGATCGTCATCGGCTTGACCGCGAAGCGCCGGCTGCGGATGACACGCGGCCCCGGCGCCTCCGCGGGGGGGCCGTTCACGGGCAGGACAGGCGCGGTGCGGACGCTGGCGGGGCGGGAGCGGCCGCCGCCCTTGCGCACGCGCTGCTTGCCGACCCGGCGCTCGGCCTGGCGGATGAGCTTGTCCATCACGGTGCTGAGGGAGACGGCGATATCGCTCGACTCCTCGGTGGCGGCCAGATCGAGATGGGGCGAATGCGCGGTCACCTCGGCGGTGTAGCCGCGCTTGTCCGCCGTGACGATCACGTGCACGTCCGTGATCCCACGCAGGTGTTTGGCGAGCTTCCGGAGCTTGCGATCGCCGAGCCGGCGTATCGCGTCCGTGACGTCCATGTGACGCCCCGTGTATTCGAGTCTCACTGGACTGACTTGCGCAGATTCGACGGCGGGATGCGCAGCTCTTCCCTGTACTTCGCCACCGTGCGTCGGGCCAGCGGGAGGCCGTCCGAGCCGAGGAGCTCCGCGATGCGCGAGTCCGACAGGGGCCGGAACGGGTCCTCCGCCTCGATCATCTTGCGGATCTTGTCCTTGATGGTGACGGAGCTGATGGCCTCCCCCATGTTGGACGTGATGCCGCTGTGGAAGAAGAACCGCAGCTCGTACACGCCGCGCGGCGTGTGCATGTATTTGTTGGCGACCACGCGCGAGACCGTGGACTCGTGCATGCCGATGTCGGTGGCGACGTCGCGCAGGACGAGCGGGCGCAGGTGCGTGATCCCGGAGTCGAGGAATCCCCGCTGGTGGCGGATGATCGACTCCGACACCTTGTAGATCGTGCGCTGGCGCTGGTCCACGCTCTTGAGCAGCCAGAGCGCGCTGCGCAGCTTCTCCTTCACGTAGTTGCGCGTCTCCTCCCCGCCCACTTCCTTGACGTCCAGCATGCGCCGGTAGGTCGGGCTGATGCGCAGCTTGGGCAGGCCGTCGTCGTTGAGGACGATCTTGTAGTCGTCCCCCTCCTTCACCACGAACACGTCCGGGATGACGTAGGAGGACTTGTCGGGGCTGTATTTGAGGCCCGGCTTGGGGTCGAGGCGCTTGATGATCTCGAGGTGATGGGAGACCTCGTCCGGGCTCAGTCCCATCTGCCGCCCGATCTCCGGGTACTGGTGGCTCTGGAGCTGCTTCATGTGGTCGCGCACCATGATGTCGGTGGGCGAGCCCTCCAGCCCCAGGTTGCGGAGCTGGAGACGGAGGCATTCGTTGAGGTCGCGCGCGGCCACTCCCGCGGGGTCCAGACCCTGGATGATGGTGAGGGCTTTCTGGACCTCTTCCATCGGGTAGGGACCGAGGTTCGCGATCTCGTCCACGGACGCGCGCAGGAGGCCGTCCGCGTCCAGGTTCTGGATGATGGCGTCGCCGATCTCCAGCGTGAACTCGTCGGAGACGGACATGTGGAGCTGCCACATGAGGTGGTCGTAGAGGTCGGGCTGCTCGGTGAGCGTGTTCTCGATGGGGGGCAGCTCCGGGATCTCGGCGCTGCGCGTGCGGCGGTGATCGCCGTCGTCGAGGTAGTCCTCGAAGAACTTCTCGACGTCGATCTCCTTGAGGATGTCCTCCCGCTCCGTCTTGGCCTCTTCCTGCGCGATCTCCTCCGCGGAGGGCTGCTCCTGCGGCACCTCTTCCAGGAGCGGGTTCTCCATCACCTCCTGCTCGAGCACCTCCGCCAGCTCGAGGGTGGTGAGGGGGAGCAGCTTGATCGCCTGCTGCAGGGACGGCGTGAGGATGAGCCTCTGCGAAAGGCGGGTGCTGAGGCCCAGCTTCTGTTGGATGGCCAATGGACTTGGGAACCTCTTTCGTCCGCTACGGTTCGAACTCTAGCTTCTCTAGGGCTCCGGCCGCGGCTCGTCCAGCCGGAAGGCTTCGCCGAGGTAGACCCTGCGGACCTCCTCGTCGGAGGCGAGCTCTTCGGGTGTGCCGGAACGGAAGACTTCGCCTTCCCTGAGAATATAGGCCCTATCCGTGATTTTCAAGGTCTCGCGCACGTTGTGATCGGTGATGAGGACGCCGATTCCGCGGTCCCGCAGGTGGGCGATGATCTTCTGGATGTCGATGACGGCGATGGGGTCGATGCCTGCGAAGGGCTCGTCGAGCAGGATGAAGGAGGGGTCGGTGGCCAGGGCGCGGCAGATCTCCAGGCGGCGCCTCTCTCCCCCCGACAGCGTATAGGCGGGCTGCCCCGCGATGTGGCTGATGCCGAGCTCCTCGAGGAGCTCGCGCGTGCGTGAGTGGCGCTCCCCCGGCGGCATGCCCCGGCTCTCCAGCACCGCCAGCACGTTCTGCTCGGCGGACAGGCGGCGGAACACGCTCGCCTCCTGGGGCAGGTAGCCGATGCCCTGCCGGGCTCGCATGTACATCGGGAGCTCGGTGATGTCGTCGTCGTCGAGGAAGACGTGCCCGCTGTCCGGCCGGGCCAGGCCGACCACCATGTAGAAGGTCGTGGTCTTGCCCGCGCCGTTGGGGCCGAGGAGGCCCACCACCTCCCCCGTGCGGATGTCGAGGTCGACGTGCTGCACGACCACGCGCCGGCCGTAGGACTTGGTGAGCGCCTCCGCCTTCAGGACGGCGCCGCCCCCGTTGCGCGCGGTCATCGCGTTCGCATCAGTTCTTCTTCGGCTCGTTCTTCAGAATCATCTGCGTGCGGACCTCTTCGCGGCCGTCGACGAGCACGCGGTCGTCCCCGACATGGAACGTCAGGGTCCGGCCCTGCACCTGTCCCGTGGCGTCGGTGAGCATCACGTTGTCGCCCACCAGGACCATGGTCTCCGTGGAAGGCGTGTAGGTACCCTTGGAGCCGGTGGCCTTGCGCGCGGCCTGCTGCACCTCCACCGGGTCGCCCGCCTCCAGCGTCTTGATGGAGCCCCCATCCGAATTGAGGCTCACGGTGGCCTCCGGGCTCTTCGTCTGGATGTCCCCCTGGCGGATGTAGACGTCGCCCTTGTAGACGATCTGGTTGGCGACCTCATCGTAGGCCATTTCCCCCGCCCGCGACTCCAGGGTGGCTGGCGTCTTCCCGGCCGACGCCGCTTTCGGCTGCATTCGGGAGATCACGCGCGCGCTGGCCTCGAGACGTCGCTTGCCGTCGGGGCGCTCGAGGATGGTGAGGCCGCCGGCCCGGATCTCGTCCTTGCCCGAGCGCAGGAGCACGCCGTGCTGATAGGAGGCCAGCTTGGTCTTCGCCGTGTAGTCGAACTCGCCGGAGGTGATGATGGTCGGGTCGTCCTTGCTGCCGAGGAGACCCGCGCGCACGGCGGAGCGGCCACGCAGGATGTGCCGCACGCCCTCGCGCGCGTGCACGTCGCCGAGATCGGTCTGCATGTCGATGGTCTCGGCGTGCAGCTCGGTGCCCTGCTCCTCGTCGATCACGATCGGGTCTTCGGTCAGGGTCAGGTTGGTCTTGCTCCCGTCGTACAGGGCGCGCTGCGAGGTGGCCTTCTGGGGCCCGCGCGCGAAGGCGACGTCCTTCAGGAACTCGATGGTCGTGGCCCGCCCCGTCGCCGGATCCATCTTGGCCACGAACCGCTTGCACTCCAGCGTGCGGGGGACGGTCTTGGCGGGAGGAATGGGCTCGGTCGTGAAGAGCGTGTCCTTGAGCGCCGTGAGCTCTTCGAGCTTGCCCTTGTCGTTGAACACGAAGTCGAGCACGTCCGAGCGCAGGCGCTTGCGCTCGGGCGGATCTTTGGGCCCCGGCATCAACGTGAGGTCCGCCTCCGGCCCCGCCACCGCCTGCTGGAGCGTGCGGTCGGGGCGGAACCACATGTCGAGACGCCGGCAGGTGAGATGGCGCGGCCCGCTGCCGGTGGTGGCGCTGGTCATGCCCGGCACCTCCGTCGAGCCGCTCGTCCACAGGTCCACGTCATCCAGGGCCTGGGCCCGATGGATGACGCGGTCCGCGTCCGAGAAGTTCACCACCAGGCGGTCCGACTTCAGGCGGTCGCTGCCCTGCGTCACCTCGACGCCGCCCAGGAACTTCATGAGGCCCTCCTCCTTGACCGCCTCCGCGCGCGCGGACTTGATGAAGGTGGCCGGGTTGTCTTCGTCCTGGATCTTCAGGTTGACGTCCTCGAGCAGCTCGAGGCGTCCCGTTTCCCCGTCGTAGGTGAACCCGCGCGCGGTCCCCGAAAGGTCCTTGCGCTTGAACTCGACGTGGGTGTCGCTCTTCGCCGAGTTGTGGTCGCCGCGATAGATGAGCTGCTCCGTCTTGAGGTCCATCCCGTCTTCCGTCGTCACGTGGACGTGGCCCTGGAAGATGGCCTTCTGCGCGGTCGGAGCGTACATCCCCTGGTCGGCCACGATGGTGGCCTTCCCGGGCTGGCCCTTGGCCATGTACGTGAGGTTGACCTCCACGCCCCGCAGGCGCTGGTCCTCCCCGTCCTTGCCCTCGATGAACTGGGCGCGCACGACCACGCTCTCGCGCACGTTGCCGTCCTTGTCCGTCTTCACCGTGCGGTGCACGAAGCCCCCGAGGCGCGTGCCTTCCTTCACGGGCGCGGGCGAGGGCGAAGGCGACGGAGCCGCCGCCGGCGGCTTCGACGGCCCCCGCAGGGACAAGGCCACCATGCCGGACACGCCGACCAGCACGACCAGGAGACCCCCGCGGACGAGGCGGGCGGTCCGCGGCGTCATGAGGGAGGCCGCCCGGAGACGAGGTGGAGGGTGTCGCGGGCGATGAGGATCTCCTCGTTGGTGGGGACCACGAACGCACGCACCCGCGCCCCGCGCGGCGAGATCTCCAATTCCTTCCCGCGGGCGTCGTCGTTGGCGCGGTGATCGAGGCCGAGGCCCAGGGCCTCGAGCCCTTCCAGCGCGCGGGCGCGGACGGAAGGCGCGTTCTCGCCGATGCCGCCTGCGAAGGCGATGCCGTCGAGCCCGCCCAGCACCCCCAAGTAGGACGCGACGTATTTCTTGAGCCGATGGCAGAAGACGTCGACGGCGAGGCGGGCGCGCGCGTTGCCCTCCTGCTCCGCCTCCAGGAGCGCGCGCATGTCGTTGCTGAGCCCCGAAACGCCGACGAGGCCGCTGTGCTTGTTCAGGAGCGCGTTCATCTCCCAGGTACCGAGCTCCTCCTTGCGCATCACGTGCAGGACGATGGCGGGATCCACATCACCGCTGCGGCTGCCCATCACGAGACCTTCCAGGGGCGTGAACCCCATCGAGGTGTCCACGGACTTGCCGCCGCGGATGGCGGCCACGGAGCAGCCATTTCCGAGGTGGCAGGTGATGAGGCGCAGTCCCTCCTCGTCGGGCCGCCTCTGCAGCAGCGCGGCCAGGCGCTGCGAGACGTAACGATGGGACGTCCCGTGGAATCCGTAGCGGCGGATCCCATGGCGCTCGTAGAGCGCGTACGGCAGCGCGTAGAGAAAGGCGGCGGGCGGCATCGTCTGGTGGAACGCGGTATCGAAGACGGCGACCTGGGGGACCGCGTCTCCGAGGAGCTCGCGGGCCGCGCGATATCCCTTGACGTTCGGCGGGTTGTGGAGAGGCGCCATGTCGAAACAGGCCTCGATCCCCTGGAGCACGGCGTCGTCGATGCGCACCGACGACTTGAAGCGCTCGCCGCCGTGGACGACGCGGTGGCCCACCGCGTGGATGTCCTGGCGGCTGGCGAGGACCCCCGAGCTGTCGCGGCACAGCCAGTCCACGACTTTCTCCACCGCGATCTTGTGCTCGAGGACCTCCGCGGACTCCTTGACCGGCGGCCGGCCCGCCGCCTCCAGCTTCAGGATTCCGGCGCCGCCGATGTCGTCCACGGCCCCCCGGGCCAGCACGCGGTCCGTGCCCGCCGCCGCCCGCTCGAGGTCCGTGTCCACGAGCTGGAACTTCAGCGACGAGCTGCCGCAGTTGAGGACGAGGACGTTCACCCACGCATTTTAGCGTGGGGGTCGATTGAGCCGTGAGCGGAGATGGGGGCACAATCCGTCGCGTGATCGGCCTCGTCACCGCCCTCCTCCTCTTGTCGCCGATATCGATCGAAGTCCAGGTCCCGGCGCCGGCGGGGGTCCTCGGCGGTACCCTCACGCTGCCCGCGGGCCGCGGACCCTTCCCCGCCGTGACCACCCTCACCGGTTCCGGCGCGCACTACCGCGACGGCAACCGGACCCCGGACCATCCTTATCGGCCGTTCCGCCAGATCGCGGACAAGCTCGCGGCCTGCGGCATTGCGACGTTGCGCGTCGACGACCGCGGCGTGGGCGAATCGACCGGCGACGCGAATGCCGCCACCGCCGAGGACACGGCCGCGGACGGGGCGGCCGCCCTCACTTTCCTGCGCGCGCGCCCCGAGATCGACGGGCGGCGGGTCGGCCTCATCGGCCACAGTTACGGCGGAGAGATCGCACCGATGGTGGCCGCGGAGGATCCGAAGGTGGCCGCGGTCGTCCTGCTCGCCGGTCCGGCGCGGCCGTTCCGGGAGACGATGCGCTACCAGAATCGCTACCGGATCGAGAACGACGCCGCCGTCGCCCCCGCCGATCGCGAGAAGGCGCTGGCGGAGGCGATGATCCAGCAGGACGCGAACGTGAAGGCGAGCACGGAAGCCTGGCGGCGGTCGATCCAGGACCGCGATCCGCTGCCCACGGCCCGGCGCCTGCACATGCCCGTCCTGATCCTGCAAGGATCGACCGACCGCGCGGTGTCGCCCGAAGACGCCGTGCTCCTGGAGCGTGCGATCCGCGAAGGCGGCAACCGGCGCGTGGAGCGGCTCCTGTTTCCGGGCGTCAACCATCACTTCCAACGCGATGCCGTCGGTGCGCGCGAGGGCTACGATCACCTGCCGACCCAGGACCTCGCCCCCGAGGTGCTGGACACGCTCTGCAAATGGCTACCCGCGACACTCCGCTGAGCCGTTGAAGGAGGAGACCCGCACATGGCCTCGCCCGACTTCGCGCGCTACGCCGCCCTCGCCGTCGGCGGTTTCCAGGTCCTGGCCAACGGCGTGCTGCTGGCGCGGGGCCTGAGCCGCCTTCCGGCGGAGCTCTTGAAGGAGAGCGCGACCCCGCGCCTCGCGAACCTCCTCCGCACATCGTGGGTCTACGGCATGCTCGCGAACCTCTGCCTGAGCGGCCTGCTCCTCCTCATCGCGTCCGCGCTCGGCAAGTCGGATCCGCTCGCGCGGCGGGCGGCCCTCGCCATCGCCGTCTATTACGTGGTGGTCGGCGTGGCGACGTTCTCCTTCGCGCCGGGCCGCCAGCACGGCCTGCTCGTCTTCAGCCTGCTCGGCCTGATCCTGGGCGGCGCCGTCCTTCTTTCCAGCCCGACACCGTGATCGAGGAGCCATGAGACACCTGAGCCTGCTCGCCCTTTCCCTCCTGATGGCCGCGCCCACGGCATCGCCGGCCGAAGGAACACACACCCTGCTCGCCGTCTTCGCCCATCCCGACGACGAGACCCTGGTGGCTCCCCTCCTCGCCGGTTACGCGCGCCGGGGCGTGCGTGTCCAGCTCGCCGTCGTCACCGACGGCGAGAAGGGCACGCAGGCCCACGCAGGAATTCCGGCGGGCCCGGAGCTGGCCAAGGTCCGCGCGGAAGAGGCGCGCTGCTCGTGCCGCGCGCTGGGGATCGCGCCCCCGATGCTCCTCGGCTTCAAGGACGGCGAGCTCGGCCAGCCGAGCCGCCCGCCGTGGGCGCCCCTGGCCGAGGTGCAAGGCGCGATCGCAAAGGTGCTGCAGCAGGTGCGGCCGGACGCCGTCGTCACGTTCGGCCCGGAAGGCGCCTACGGTCACCCCGATCACCGGCTCGTCGGCGCCGTGGTCACTCAGCTGGTCCAGGCGGGCGCGGATGGAGCGCCCGCGCGCCTCTTCTATCCGGGATTCCCGAGGGACCGCCTTCCCAAGCGCGAGGGGGGCATTCCCTGGTCGCCGACCGATCCTCGCTTCCTCACGGTGCAGGTCCCCTACGACTCGAAGGACATGGCGGCCAGCCGCGCCGCGCTGGCCTGCCACAAGAGCCAGTTCCGGCCCGAGGAGATGGAGCCGCTCGCCCAGTTCATGGACCAGGTCCTCGGCGGCCGCCAGCGTCTGCGTCCGTGGTTCGGCGCCGCCAAGGGGGACGACCTGTTCACGCTGGAGATTCCCTGATCGCTCATGCCTGAGCTGAGCCGCTACCTCTACCTCGCGGGCGCGCTGCCCTTCTTCGCCCTCGGGCTCGCCCACCTGGCCGGGACTCCGCGCGCGCCCGGCGACGTCAAGGGTCTCTCGCCATCGGATCCGCAGCTCGCGGAGGCCATGACGCGGTCCGGCCTGCGCCTCACCCGGCGCACGGACATGTGGCGGGCGTGGGTCGGGTTCAATCTCAGCCACGGCCTCGGCGTGCTCGTCTTCGCGGCCTTCGTGTTCGTCACCGGCCGCAGCGCGTCCGCATTCGCGGCCGAGGCATACGTCGCCGTGCCCCTCGCAGTGGTCGTCGCGGCCGTCTATGTCGAGCTGGCGCGACGGTACTGGTTCCGGACGCCAGTCATCGGCTGCCTGCTCGCCGCGGTCCTCTTCATCGCCTCCTGGGTCACGCGCATGATGGGACCATGAGGTCGGACCCGAAGGGCTCCTCGGCCTGCCCGAGACGGAGACTCAGCGCCCGAACGTGTACTTGAGCCCCACGCTGACGCGATGGACCGTCTGCTTGATCTCCGGCGCCGTGGGGGCGAGCAGGTTCTCCTGGCCCACGTCGAGGATCGCGTCGTAGCCGAGGGTGATCCACCGGTATTCGACTCCCGCCCCGAAGGTCGGCGTGGTCCCGTCGTTCTTGGCCCCGAAGCTGCCCGCGCTGGCGATCACTTCGTAGTCCCAGCGCGCGACGCCGGCGCGCCCGACGACACGCGCGTTCTTCCCGAACTCCTTCCGCACCGTCACCAGCGCGTCCCAGGCCGTCAAGGGGGACGTCAGGGTGAGCGCGTACACGTCATGGTTGAAGGCGTCCGCCCGGCCCTCGCCCGCGTCCTGATATCCGACCTCGAGCCCGAACGTGGAGCCGAGGTTCAGGCCACCGTACACACGATAGCCGCCGTCGGTCTCGTCGCAGGTAGCGGTCAGGCCGAGAGGGGCCACTCCGTCACGGAACCCCTGGCACGAGCTCTTGGATTGCATGTACTGGGCTCCGACGTAGGGCTCCACGGCCAGAACCGGGCGGGCAGAGGCCACGACCACGACGGCGGCGAGCATCAGCTTCCTCAAGGCCACCTCCTTGACGTGTGTAACGAGCGGGCCGCTGAGTATATTTCCAGGTATTCAAGCGGCCGGCGCCGCCTCGCACCACCTCGCACACGTCTCGAAAGCCTTCCGCCATAACATCGACCACATCGAGCGCGGACGCGGAGCGCTCGCAAAGGAGACGCGATGAACACGGCCAGCCCCACCGGAGGCGACGCTTTGATGATCCTGGTGGCCGGGCCCTATCGCTCCGGAACCGGCGACGATCCCGCGCGCATGGCCGCCAACGTGCGGGCCATGGAGGCCTACGCCCTTCCCCTGTTCCGCGCCGGCCACATCCCCGTCGTCGGCGAGTGGCTGGCCTTGCCGCTGGTGGCGCTGGCGGGATCGCGCCGCGTCGGCGACGAGGGATTCAACGAGATCTTCCATCCCATCGCGGAACGCCTGCTCGCGCGATGTGACGGCGTCCTCCGCATGGGAGGACCGTCACAAGGGGCCGACCTGATGGTGGAGGTCGCGCGGAAGAAGGGGCTGCGCGTGTTCCATGCCCTGCGCGAAGTCCCGGGCTGCGAGTCGGCAGCGGAGCCGCGCCCCTGACGGCCAGGTTTTGCGTCCGGTCAAATAGCGGGTACCATGGAGTTCAGTTTCCGTCCGCCGCCGTTGGGGCGGGTCGGGTCCTCGCGCTGGAATACGCCGTCGCCGCGTGGCCAGTGGTTCCCCATCGAGCCGTCTCCTCCAGTCCGCTGCCAGAGGGAGCGACGCGAGAGATGATTCGATGGACCGGTGGACCAGGAAGCTCGGCCCGCATCCCTACAGCCTTCTTTTTACGGGACTCTTCGCCCTCATATTCGGATCCCTGCTCGTCTACCTCTGCGTGATCCTGGGCGCCGACCGACCCGCGGTCGGGCTCAACCTCCTGGTGGCGCTGCTCGGCGCCCTGTCCGGATGGGCCGTGGGCATGTTCTTCTCGCCCATCGACGAGCGCGACGCCCAGCGCCTTCAGTTCGTCGGCAAGACGGTGGGGGCGTTCATCTCCGGCTACCTGCTGGGGAAGATCGACCCGTTCCTCGTCGAGCAGATGAAGCGCGCCACGGAGAGCCCGAGCACGATCAACTGGATTCGCGTGGGCCTTTTCGGGGCGAGCGCGCTCCTGGGCGCCGTGGTCGTGTTCGTGAACCGCTCGTATTCGACGCCGGCGGAGAGGGAACGGCCGCCGCAGCCCACGCCCTCCCTGGCCCCTCCCGGATTGGGCCCGCGCAGCGGAGCCGGCTTCCGGAGCGCTTGAGAAGCTACGGGGTACGGCGCTGCATCTTGTCGACCGCGGCCAGGTAGCGCGCGGCCAGCGACTCGTCCGCGGAGAGCTTCGTGCCCGCCGCTTCCCGCTCGCGAGCCTGGCGGCCGCGCGCGACGATCTCGCGCGTCAGTTTCGCCCGTGTCTCGGGCTTCCCTTCGTCCAGGATCCGGCGCGTGACCTCCTCGAAGGCGGCGATGTCGCCGTCGGTGAGATCGGGAAATTGCCGGCGCAGGCGCGCGGGATCGACGGGCAGATCGCGGGCGCCCATCAGCGATCCGCCGGCGCGGGGGCGCCGCGGAGGCGGCCCTGCTCGTCGTATTCGAAGAACCCGCTGCCCGTCTTGACCCCCAGGCGGCCGGCCCGGACCATCTTGCGCAGCAACGGACAGGGGCGGTACTTCAGATCGCCGAGCTCGTCGAAGAGGTGCTGCATCCAGCGCATCACCTCGTCCAGGCCCATGCGGTCGGCCAGGGCCAGCGGCCCCAGCGGCATCCCGTAGCCGAGCCGCATCGACGTGTCCACCGCCTCCGCGCTGGCCACGCCTTCGAGAACGACGTGCATGGCCTCGTTGATGAAGGGCAGGATGACGCGGGTGGTGACGTAGCCGGGAGACTCGAAGACCTCGATGCCGGTCTTCCCGATGAGGCGCACGAACTCGAGGGCGTCGCGCAGGGTCTGGTCGGACGTGCTCAGGCCGCGCACGACCTCGACCAGCGGCACCACCGGCACCGGCGTCAGGAAATGCAGCCCCAGGATGCGGTCGGGCCGCTTCGTGCGGGCCGCGATCTCGCTCACGGAGAGCGCGGAGGTGTTGGTGGCCAGGATGTCTTCCGCGGGGCACACGAGGTCGAGCTCCTGGAAGATCGAGGCCTTCAGCTCCAGGTCGTCGGGCACCGCCTCCACCACGAGCTGGGCCGCCTCCAGGGCCCCGAAGGAGTCCACGGTGCGGATCCGGGCCAGGATCGCGCGCTTCTCCGATTCCGTGCGGCGCCACTTCGCGATGTCGTTGTCGAGGGCATGGACGATCTCGGCCATGGCCTGCTGCGCCGCCTGCGGCGTGCGCTCGCTGACCAGCACGTCGAGGCCGGCGGCCGCGCAGGCGACGGCGATTCCCTGGCCCATCGTGCCCGCGCCCACGATCCCGACCGCCCGTACGATCACGGGGCTTCGATGAACTCCGTGCCCAGCTTCCCCATGCGCCGGAACTTCTCGTAGCGGCCGTCGACGAGGGTGTCCGCGGGCAGGGCGGACAGCTCCTTGAGCTGCGCCTCCAGGATGCGGTCGAGGGACGCGAACAAGGTGTCCGGGTCCGCGTGCGCGCCGCCCAGCGGCTCCGGCACGATCTCGTCGACGAGGCCGAAGCCCTTGAGATCGGGCGCGGTGATCTTCATGGCCGTGGCCGCCTCTTCCGCCCGCCCCGCGTCGCGCCAGAGGATGGCCGCGCACCCTTCGGGGGTGATGACGGAATAGATCGAGTGCTCCAGCATGTTCACGCGATCGCCCACGGCCACGGCCAGGGCGCCCCCGCTGCCGCCCTCACCCGTCACGTTCACGATGATGGGCGTGGGCAGGCGGGCCATCTCGCGCAGGTTGTAGGCGATGGCCTCCGCCTGGCCACGCTCCTCCGCGTCCAGGCCGGGATAGGCGCCCGGCGTGTCCACGAAGGAGATGATCGGGCGGCCGAACTTGGCCGCGAGCTGCATGATGCGGAGCGCCTTGCGGTAGCCCTCCGGCTTCGGCATCCCGAAGTTCCGGTAGATCTTCTGCTTGGTGTCGCGGCCCTTCTGATGTCCGACCACGGCCACCGCGCGGTCCTTGTAGCGCGCGAAGCCCGTGACCAGGGCCGGATCGTCACCGAAGCGGCGGTCGCCGTGCAGCTCCGTGAAGTCCGTGAACAGCGCGCCGACGTAGTCGAGGGTGTACGGGCGATTGGGATGGCGGGCCACCTGCGTCTTCTGCCAGGGCGTGAGCCCGGCGTAGATGCTGCGCCGCTTCTCGCTCAGCTCCTGGCGCAGGCGCCGCGCCTCCTGCTCCTTGACGGGATCCCCCGGGAAGGCGGCGAGCTCCTCGATGCGCTTTTGCAGCGCCAGGAGGGGCGCCTCGAAGTCATCAGGCATGGGTCCTAGCGATTCTACGCTGGGGCGCCGCTGGTGCGGGCGAGGATGAGCGATCCCGGGCCGAGCAGGCCCTCGACCTCCGTGCGCAGGACCTCGTCCGGCCGGACGCGGAAGTACGCGCTGGGGGCGACGGCGACCGCGAACGAGCCGGGCCGGACCATCTCCAGCGTGACCGGGCAATCGCCCTTGTGCGAGCCGAGGATGTCGCGCAGGCGCTCGCCCTTCGTCTTGTCCCAGCTCCCCACCGGCACGCGGATGGTGACGTAGCGGGCCTCGCTGAGCTTCGCCGTCTCCAGGGGCATGACGTCGGAGGCGAGCAGGCGGAAGCGGCCTTCGTCGAGCGCCTCCGCGCGCCCCTTCACCAGCACGATCACGTCGTCGGCCAGGCGGGCGGCCGCCTTCTTGTAGGCCTCCGGGAAGACCAGCACCTCCGCGCCGCCCTCGAGGTCCTCGAGCACGAACGTGGCCATGCGGTCGCCCTTCTTGGTCTTCAGGAGGCGCAACGCGGTCACGATCCCGCCGATGGTCGCCTCCTTCTCCCCCAGCTGGGCCAGCGTGCCCACGGTGGCGTTGGCCCACTGCGCGAGCTCCGCCTTGTAGCGCTCGAGCGGGTGGCCCGTGATGAAGAACCCGAGCGATTCCTTCTCGTAGGCGAGACGCTCGCCTTCCGGCCAGTCCGCGACGTCGGGCAGGCGTTCCGGCGCGCGGGGGGCGCCGGGCTCCGCTCCGCCCAGCATGCCGAGCAGGCTGGCCTGGCCCTGCTCGCGGTCGCGCTGCTGCTTCTGGCCCGCTTCCATGGCGCGGTCGATGGCCGCCATCAAGGCCGCGCGGCGTTTCTCCAGCGAGTCGAAGGACCCGCTCTTGATGAAGCTCTCCACCACCCGCCGGTTCACCGCCCGCAGGTCCACGCGCTCGCAGAACTCGAACATCGACTTGAACGGACCCGCGGACGCGCGCGCGGCCAGGATGGCTTCCACCGCGCCCTCGCCGACGTTCTTGATGGCGGCGAGCCCGAAACGGATGTCCTTGCCCACGACCGTGAAGAACATGTCCGACTGGTTGCAATCGGGGGGCAGGACCTGGATATCCATCGCGCGGCACTCGCCGATGTACTGGACCATCTTGTCGGTGTTCGCGCGCTCCGAGGTGAGGAGGGCGGCCATGAAGTAGGCGGGGTAGTTCGCCTTGAGATACGCCGTCTGGTAGGCGAGCCAGGCGTAGGCCGCGGAGTGGGACTTGTTGAATCCGTACCCCGCGAACTGCTCCATGTAGTCCCAGATCTTCGAGGCCTTCTTCTCGTTGACGCTGCGGTCGGCGCAGCCCTTGAGGAACTTGCCCTTCTGGGTGGCCATGACGTCGGCCTTCTTCTTCCCCATCGCCTTGCGGAGGATGTCCGCTTCGCCCAGCGTGTAGCCGGCGAGGGCGGAGGCGATCTGCATGACCTGCTCCTGGTAGACCATGATCCCGTACGTCTCGGAGAGGATCGGCTCCAGGAGGGGATGGTCGTAGGCGACCTTCGTCTGGCCGTGGCGGCGCTTGACCACGTCGTCGATCATCGCCATCGGGCCCGGCCGGTAGAGCGCGTTGAGGGCGGTCAGGTGGTCCAGGCGATCGGGCTTGAAGCGCTTCAGGATGTCGCGCATCCCGTCCGACTCGAACTGGAACAGGCCGCTCGTGCGCCCGGCCGTGAACATCTCGTAGGTCCTGGGATCGTCCGTGCGTATGAGGTCGATCTCCAGCCGCTCGCCCGTCTGGGCCGCGATCATCTTCACGCAGTTGTCGATGAGGGTGAGCGTGCGCAGGCCCAGGAAGTCCATCTTCAGGAGGCCGATGCGCTCGACCCCCTTCATGTCGTATTGGGTGGTGACGCCCTCCGACCCGCCCTTGAACGAGGCCAGCGGGACGAGGTCGGTCAGGGGTACGGGTGAGATCACGACGCCCGCGGCGTGCGTGGAGGCGTGACGGGTCGTGCCCTCCAGCCGCCGAGAGATGTCGATCAGCTCCTTGACCTTCGGGTCCTTCTGGTAGGCGTCCTGCAGCGGCGGCGACTCCGCCAGCGCCTTGTCCAGCGTCATCTTCAGGTCGAACGGGATCATCTTCGCGATCTTGTCGACCTCGGCGTAGCTCATGTCGAGCACGCGGCCGACGTCGCGCACCACCGCCTTCGCCTTCATGGTCCCGAAGGTGATGATCTGGGCCACGTTCTCGCGGCCGTACTTGCGCGTGACGTATTCGATCACCTCGCCCCGCCGGTTTTCGCAGAAGTCGATGTCGATGTCGGGGGGCGAGATGCGCTCCTCGTTCAGGAAGCGCTCGAAGATGAGGTCGTTCTCGATGGGATCGATGTCGGTGATTCGCAGGGAGTAGGCGACGAGCGATCCCGCCGCGGACCCGCGACCGGGGCCGACGGGGATCCCGTGCTCGCGCGCGTAGCGGATGAAGTCCCACACGATCAGGAAATAGCCGGCGAAGCCGACGCGGCGGATGACGCCGATCTCCTTGTCCAGGCGCGCGGCGTATTCGGGAATGGTGTGGCGGAGACGGCCGGCCGAGGCCAGCGGATCCAGCACGCGCAGACGGTCGGCGTAGCCGTCCCGCGTCACCTTCTCGAAGTAGCTCTCGATGGTGAAGCCGGGCGGCACGTCGAAGGCAGGCAGCTCCCCCGCCGGCTTGAGGAAGAAGCCGCACTGCTCGGCGATGGCCACCGTGTTGCTCAGCGCCTCCGGATGGTCGGGGAACACCGCCGCCATCTCCGCCGGGCTCTTGACGTAGAACTCCTGGGTGTCGAAGCGCAGCCGCTCCGTCTCGTGGACCTTCTTGCCGGAGCCGATGCAGAGCAACACGTCGTGGGCCTGGTGGTCCTCCTTGCGGAGGTAATGGGCGTCGTTCGTCGCGGCCAGGGGCAGGCCCGTCTTCGCGTGGAGGCGATACAGCCCCTGGTTGACGCGCCGCTGCTCCTCGATGCCGTGGTCCATCACCTCGAGGAAGAACCGCTCCTTGCCGAAGATGTCGCTGAAGACACCGATCGACTGAAGGGCCGCGGCCTCCTGTCCCGCGCGGATGTGCTGCGCGATCTCGCCGGAGAGGCAGCCGGAGAGGCCGATCAAACCCTGGGCGTGCGACGCCAGCACTTCCTTGTCGATGCGCGGCCGGTGGTAGAAGCCTTCCGTGTAGCCGATCGAGACCAGCCGGATGAGGTTGTGATAGCCGACCTCATCCGCGGCCAGCAGCGTCATGTGGTTGTACGCCTCTTCGATGCCCGATCCCGCCTTGTCGTGGCGGCTTCCCGGGGCCACGTAGATCTCGCAGCCCAGGATCGGCTTGATGCCCTTGTCGATGGCCGCGTCGTAGAAGGCCACCGCTCCGAACATGTTGCCGTGATCCGTGACGGCCAGCGCCTTCATGCCGAGCTTGCCGACCTGGTCGACGAGCTCGTCGATGTGGCTCGCCCCATCGAGGAGGCTGTATTCGGAGTGAAGGTGAAGGTGAACGAATTCGGGGTCGGGCAGGGCTTGTTCCTTGTCCTCTGTTCCTGTCTCTAGCTTGTTAAGTCAGGGGGGGCACTCACACACCATCGGGGTGGGTGTTCGCGACCCCCCCTGAAACCCCCCTCGCAACGCGCCGCCGCTGCGCGGCGCCGCCTTGCTCTACGTGTCACCGAGCCCAGCGCCGTCTACTCCCACTCGATGGTAGACGGGGGTTTGCTGGAGATGTCGTACACCACGCGGTTGATGCCGCGGATCTCGTTCACGATGCGGCTGGAGATGCGGGCCAGGAGGTCGTGCGGCAGCCGCGCCCAGTCCGCGGTCATGCCGTCCGCGGACTCCACGGCGCGAATGGCCACGGTGTACTGGTAGGTCCGGTCGTCCCCCATCACCCCGACGGAGCGCACGGGCAGGAGTACGGCGAACGACTGCCAGATCTGCCGGTACAGACCCGCGGCCTTGATCTCCTTGGCCACGATGTCGTCGGCTTCGCGCAGCAGATCGAGCCGCTCCCGATCCACGGGCCCCAGGCAGCGCACGGCCAGGCCCGGGCCCGGGAACGGCTGGCGGTACACGAACTCCTCGTCCAGGCCGAGAGCGAGGCCGGCCGCGCGCACCTCGTCCTTGAACAGCTCGCGCAGGGGCTCGACCAGCTTGAACTTCAGGTTCTTCGGGAGCCCGCCGACGTTGTGGTGGCTCTTGATCACCGCGGACGGCCCGCGCACGGACGTCGACTCGATCACGTCCGGGTACAGCGTGCCCTGGGCCAGGAAGGCCGGCTTGCCCAGCCGCTTCGCCTCCCGGGTGAAGACCTCGATGAACTCCTTGCCGATGATCTTGCGCTTGCGCTCCGGGTCCTTGACGCCCTTGAGCTTGGCCAGGAAGCGCTTGGAGGCGTCCACGAACACCACGTTGAGTTGGAGCTTCTCCGCGAAGCGCTTCCGGACCTGGGCCGCCTCGTCCTTCCGGAGGACTCCGTTGTCCACGAACACGCAGGTCAGCCGATCCCCGATCGCGCGGTGGACGAGCAGCGCCGCCACCGCGGAGTCCACGCCGCCGGAGAGCGCGCACAGCACGCGCTCGTTGCCGACGGTGGCCCGGATCTTCTCGATCGACGACTCGACGAAGGAAGCCGCGTTCCAGTCCCGCCGGCAGCCGCAGATGTCGAGGAAGTTCGCGAGCACGGTCATCCCGCCCTGGCTGTGCTTCACCTCGGGGTGGAACAGGATGCCGAAGAGGCGCCGCTTGCCGTCCGCGATCGCCGCCACCGGATTCGTGCTGCTCGAGCCCGTGACCTCGAAGCCGGGAGGCGGCTTCTCGATCGAATCGCCGTGGCTCATCCACACGTGCGCCGGGGACGCGAACTCGCGCAGGAGCGGCGAATGATCGCGCGTCTCGAAGGAGGCGTGGCCGTACTCCCGCCGCCCCGCGCGCTTCACTTCACCCCCGAGGACGTGACTCATGAGCTGCATGCCGTAGCAGATCCCCAGCACGGGCACGCCCATCTCGAAGACGCGGCGGTCCACGCGGGGCGCGCCCTTCTCGTAGACGCTGTCCGGCCCGCCCGAGAGCACGATCCCGCGCGGGGCGCGCGCCTTGAGGGCGGCCACCGTAGTCGTGGGAGGCACGATCTCCGAGTAGACCTGCAGCTCGCGCAAGCGGCGCGCGATCAGCTGCGTGTACTGCGAGCCGAAATCGAGGATGACGATGGTGTCGCGGTCCATGGGATCGGGCGGGGCTCTCGAAGGCCGGGATTATACCTCGCACCCCGGCGCGATCCGGACCGAAACTCGGCAGCGAGCGCGTGACGGACGAGCATGGGCCCGGTGCTATAGTCACGGGCTCGGCATGCGCGCCCTCCTCCGGTCCTTCCTTGCCGTTGTCGCCCTTGCCATGGCGCTGTCGGGGTGCCGCCATCGGCCCCCGGTGACACCGCGGCCGCTCTTCCCCATGACGGCCATCTGGACGCGTCCCGTCCCCGCGACGGTAGAGGGCCCGCTGGCCGTGGACACCGTCAGCGTCTTCGTGGCCACGCGCGACGGCGCGGTGCGCGCGCTGGACGCGGAGACCGGACGCCCGCGCTGGAGGGTCGACAACCGGCCCGGCGTCGTGGCCGCGGGCGGCGGCCTCGTGGCGCAGCGCGGCGAAGACGGGACGGTGTGGACGATGGACGCGGGTACGGGATCCGACCGGTGGAAGGCGGCTTCCGGCGTGCGCGGCAGCCTTCCCGCCGTCCTATATAAAGATGTGGTGATCGTGGCCGGCGAAGGCCTGGCCGTGCTGGAGGCCACGACGGGCCAGCCGCGCTGGAGCGCGCCCGAAGCGCGTGCGACGGCGTCCCCGCTGGCCTGGGGCCCCTGGCTGTTCCTGGGTGAGGCCGACGGGTCCCTGCGCTGCCGCGACCTCGTGACCGGCGCCGTCCTCTGGAGCTACAAGACGGCACACCCGCTGGTGGCACCACCCGTCGTGGACGACGACGGGCACGTCCTCCTCGGCACCACCGACCGGCGCTTCGTCGCCCTCGATCCGCGCAAGAAGGGCGACGTGCGCTGGAGCTGGAAGATCGGCGGCGACGTGCAGGCCCCGCCCGCACTGTCAGGAGGGTACGTGCTCTTCACCAACCATGAGGACGTGCTCTACACGCTGCGCCGCGGGAATGGCCACCTCGCCTGGCGGGCTTCCCTCCCTTCGCGCCCGCTGTCGGGGCCGATCCCCTACGGCGACGGCATCCTCGTCGCCTGCTTCGGAAACCGGCCCGGCGAGACGTTCCTGATCGGCTTCGATCCACGCACCGGGCAGCGCCAGGGAGACCTCAAGGCGCCGGGGGAAGTGCGGACGCCGCCCGTCATCGTGGGGGACGTCATCGTGATGGCGCTGCGCGATCGGGCGGTGGCGGCGCTGCGTCTCGGTTCTGTGGGCCCGAATCCTTGACACCCGGAATCCCATCGCACAACATAGCTTTCGAGACACGCACAGCACTATTCTGGCCTTCGGACAGAGCGCACAACCCTACTTCACGAGGAGTCATGTGATGTCCATGCGGAAGTCCCTCGCCGTTGTCGCGTTCGCCGCGCCTCTCGCCCTGGTGGCGTGCGGCGGCGGAGAGAAGCAGGAAGCACCGGCGGCCGCGCCCGCCTCCACCACCGCGGCCGCCCCCGCCGCCGACGCGGGCGCCGCCAAGGGATCGGCGTCGATCGCCGGCAAGATCAGCTTCGCGGGCACGGCGCCCGCCGCCGAGAAGATCAAGGTCTCCGCCGACCCGTATTGCCAGAAGGAGCACAAGGACGGCCTCGAGCGCAAGGTCGTCGACGTCAAGGACGGCGGCCTCAAGGACGTCTTCGTGTACGTCAAGAGCGGCCTCACCGGCACCTACCCGGCCCCGACGGAAGCGGTCGAGCTCGACCAGCAGGGCTGCATGTACAAGCCGCACATGGTGGTGCTGCAGGTCGGCCAGCCCCTCAAGATCAAGAACAACGACGAGACGCTCCACAACATCCATCCCCGCCCGGCCGTGAACGCCGAGTTCAACATCGGCCAGCCGCGCAAGGGCATGGAGTCGACCAAGACCTTCGACAAGAAGGAAGTCATGATCCCCGTCGGGTGCGACGTGCACCCCTGGATGCGCTCCTACATCTCGGTCCTCGACAACCCGTTCTACGCCGTGACCGACGAAGACGGCAAGTTCGAGATCAAGGGCCTCCCCGCCGGCGAATACGAGATCGAGGCGGTGCACGAGAAGTTGAAGAGCCAGACGGGCAAGATCACCGTCAAGGACGGGGAGAAGGCCACGCTGGACCTTTCGTACAAGGGCTAGGTCTCCGCCGTTGACGCCGTCTCCCGGGGTGCCGCGCGAACCGTCCGCCGTTGCCGTGGGCGGCTCCCCGGGTGTCTTCCCGTTCGCACCCTGGCGCCACCGCCTGTCCGTCCTGCTGGTGGCCTCGACCCTCGCCCTCATCTTCGTCGGCGGGCTGGTCACGAGCACCGGCTCCGGGCTCTCCGTGCCCGACTGGCCGCTGTCCTACGGGATGGTCATGCCCCCGATGGTCGGCGGCGTCTTCTACGAGCACGGACATCGGATGGTCGCCAGCGCCGTCGGCTTCCTCACCCTCGTGCTCGCGGTGTGGACGGCGCGGGCCGAGGCCCGCGCGAGTATTCGCCGCCTGGCCTGGACCGCCCTGGCCGCGGTGATCGCGCAGGGCGTCCTGGGCGGACTGACCGTCATCTTCCTGCTCCCGACGCCGATCTCCGTCACCCACGCCTGCCTGGCCCAGGCCTTCTTCTGCATGACGATCGCGCTCGCCTACCTCACCTCGCGCGAGTGGCTTGCTCCGAGCGGGGCGCGCGACGATGTGGCCGGCGTCCGCGGCGCGGCCGTGGCCGCGACCGCCGCCGTGCTGGGCCAGCTCGTGCTGGGCGCGATCATGCGGCACATCGGAGCCGGCCTCGCCGTGCCGGACTTCCCCCGCATGTACGGCCGCTGGATCCCGCCCGCGGAAATCCTCGAGCAGGCCCCGGTGGCCGTTCACCTGGCGCATCGCGCCGGGGCTCTCGT
>Ga0207648_10000816_pt1 | contig 35242 bp, 34 predicted proteins | sample KBSMisM32_FD_184310 | JGI IMG/M metagenome (GOLD analysis project Ga0207648, IMG submission 184310) | Miscanthus rhizosphere microbial communities from Kellogg Biological Station, Michigan, USA - KBS Miscanthus M3-2 (SPAdes) (version 2) | ecosystem: Host-associated > Plants > Roots >... | reverse complement strand
GCACGTGATGCGCGCGGTGATGGCGCTCGCCAGGCACATCGGCGTGCTGCACCACGGCGTGGTGATCGCGCGCGGCACGCCCGAGCAGGTGGTGCGCGACCCGGCGGTGCTGGAGTGCTACCTCGGCGAAGAGACGAAGATCTGATGCTTTCGATCCGCAACCTCGATCTCTACTACGGCGACGCGCAGGCTCTTGCCGACGTCAGCCTCGAGGTCGGCAGGGGCGAGATCGTCGCCATCGTCGGCGCGAACGGCGCCGGCAAGTCGTCGCTCATCCGCTGCATTGCAGGGATGGAGCCACCCCGGAGGGGAAAGATCAGGTTCCAGGAAGAGGACATCACTGGCCGCGAATCCCACCACATCTGCAATCTGGGTATCGGCCAAGTCGCCGAAGGCCGCCAGGTGTTTCCGACCCTCACCGTGCTCGAGAACCTGCAGATGGGCGCCATGCTGCCGCGGGCGCGCGCCGGCGCGCAGAACACGTTGCGCGAGGTGTTCGCCATGTTCCCGAAGCTCGAGCAGCGCAAGGACCAGCTCGCCGGCACCATGTCCGGCGGCGAGCAGCAGATGCTCGCCATCGGCCGCTGCCTGATGGGCGCGCCCGAGCTGATCATGTTCGACGAGCCCTCGCTCGGCCTCGCCCCGCTGATCGTGCAGGAAGTGCTGCACAGCATCCGCCTGCTCAACGAGCGCGGACTCACCATCCTGCTGGTGGAGCAGAATGTCGCGGTGTCGCTGCGCATCTCGAACCGCGCCTACGTGCTGGAGAACGGCCGCATCGTCATGAGCGGCGCGGGCAGCGAGCTGCTGCACAACGAGCGCGTGCGGCAGGCGTATCTGGGCCTCTAGGGCCCGTGGAACAAACCATCCGATTGAAGTTAGGATAGCGACCGTTGAAAGAATGACGGGGGAATAATGCGCAGGCAAGCAGGTATTGCAATGGTGGCCGTGGTGGCGGGCCTCGCCGTGCTGGCGGCGCTAGGCGCCGGGTTTTTTGCGTGGCAGAAGGCGAGCGAAGCGGACCGCCTGCGCAGCGAGCTTACGATCGCGCGCAGCAACCTGGACAAGGCGCGCGCCGACGTGAAGAAGGCGGCGCAGGATGTCGCCGCCGCCGCGAAGGAGGCCAAGGAGCTGAAGGTGGCGACCGAGCGCCTGACCGCGGAGCGCGACTCCGTGCGCAGCTCGCTCGAGACCGCGCAGGCGTCCGGCGAGCAGCTGCGCGGCGAGCTCGCGCTCGCCAAGGACCAGGTTTCCTATCTCAGCGCGCGCTCGTCGAAGGACGTGGTGCGCGGCATGCCGAAATCCGCCTCGCCCGCGCGCTGAAGCCGTGCGTCAGAGGCGCGTGATCGACTGATCGATCGCCGAGCCCGCGCTCGAGCGCGCGCGCAGCAGCTCGGAGAGCTTGCCCGGATTCACCGGCGGGCTGATGAAGAAGCCCTGCACCAGGTCGCAGCCCATGGCGCGCAGCTGCGCCAGCTGCCCGGCGTATTCCACGCCTTCGGCGACCACCGACTTGCCGAGCGCGTGCGCCATGTCGATGGTGGCGCGCACCATCGCCTGCGCGCTGCGCTCGACCTCGAGGTCGCGGATGAAGGCGCGGTCGATCTTGATGGTGGCGATCGGAAGGCGCTGCAGCTGCGCGAGCGAGGAGTAGCCGGTGCCGAAATCGTCGAGCTCGAGCGGCGTGCCGAGCGCGGTGAGGCCGGCGATGTTGGCCGCCGCCGCAGCGTGATCCATCACCGTGCTCTCGGTGAGCTCCAGGCGCAGCGCCGCCGCCGGCATCATGTATTCGCGCAGCGCGCTTGCCACGGTGGCGGTGAACTCGGGGTTGCGGAACTGGCGCGCCGAGACGTTGACCGAGACGTAGTCGAGCTGCACGCCCTGCGCGCGCCAGGTGACGAACTGCGCCGCCGCGGCGCGCAGCGCCCAGCGCCCGAGGTCCTCGATCATGCCGCTCGACTCGGCGAAGCCGATGAACTGCAGCGGCATCACCAGGCCGCGCTGCGGATGCATCCAGCGCAGCAGCGCCTCGGCGCCGACGATGCGGCCGGTCTTCAGCTCGAGCTGCGGCTGGTAATGCAGCAGGAACTGGTCCTCGTCGAGCGCGGTATGCAGCTCGCGCTCGAGCTCCATGCGCCGGCGGATCTCGGCGTTCATCGAGCGCTCGAAGAAGGCGACCTGGCCGCGGCCGCTGGACTTGGCGTGGTACATCGCCAGGTCGGCGTGGCGCAGCAGCTCCTCCGCGGTTGCGCCGTCGCTCGGATAGAGCGCGATGCCGACGCACGCCGACACGAACACGTTGGTGCCGACCGGGAACGGCGCCGCGAGCGCCTCGATCACGTTGCGCGCCGCCTTGACGGCGTCGACCGCATCGCGCACCTCGGGCAGCACCACCGCGAACTCGTCGCCGCCCAGCCGGGCGACGATGTCCGACTGTCGCACGCAGCGGCGCAGCCGCGCCGCCGCCTGCATCAGCAGCTGGTCGCCGGCGGCATGGCCCACGCTGTCGTTCACATCGGCGAAGCCGTCGAGGTCGACGAACAGCACCGCGAGCGAGCGCCGGCTGCGCTCGGCCGACGACACCGCGCGCGACAGCTCCTCCAGGCCGAGCGCCCGGTTGGGAAGCTCGGTGAGCGAATCGAAGTGCGCGCGGCGCTGCAGCTCGTGATCCCGCTTTGCCGTCGCGAGGGCCACGGCCACGCGATCGGCAAGATCGCGCAGCAGCGGGATCTCTTCGGGCGCCGGCTGCCGCGCAGCATCGTCATACGCAAGCACGATCGCGCCGGCGAGGTGTGCGTGCAGCACGATGGGCAGCGCGAACACCCGGGCCGCCGTGACGCCGTAAAGCCCTTCGGCGCCGCCCGGCGCGGCGAGCAGGCGCTTGATTTCTTCCGCCGGCAGCTCGAGCGCCACGACGCCGGTCGCCAGGTGCAGGAGGTAGCCGGAAGGCGCCTCGTCATTCGGCAACAGCAGGAAATGCCGGTCGGCGGGCGCGAGCTGCGCCATGCGCTCGAGCACGATGGCCACCAGGCGCGGCAGGTCGACGCCGGAGAGGATCACCGCATCGATCTCGGCATGCGCCGTGAGCGAGTTGAACTGACGGCCGAGGCGCGACGACATCGAGTTGAACGCGCCGGCGAGCGCGCCGAACTCGTCGTTGCGCTCCACCGGAACGCGCGTCGAGAAGTCGCCGGCGCCGATGCGGCCGGCGGCGTCGGTCAGCGGCTGCAGCGGCGCGAGCGTGCGGCGCACCTGGACCACGCCGACCAGCGCCGCGCCGAGCAGCGCCAGCAGCAGCACCGGAACCACCAGCCCGCCCACCGCTTTCACCGGCGCGAGCACGTGCCACTCGGGCTGGCTCGCGACGATGGTCCAGGAGCCGGCGCCGAAACGGCCGAGCAGGAAGATTTCGTTGAAGCCGCTCAGGTAGCGGGTGCTCTCGGAGGTCCACGCGATGTCGCCATGCGGCTGCTGCCCGATGCGCGAGCGCAGCGCGGCGAGGGCGGCATCGGGCAGCGGCCGCGTGCAGGTCATCGGCACGGCATCGGGCCCGAGCACGCACACCTCCGTCAGATAGGAAAGCTCATCCACCGCCCACAGGTATTTCGGATCGAGCTCGAGCGCGTGGCGGCGCGCGCCGCGGTCGCGCACCAGCCAGAGCGCCGTGCTGCCGTCGGCCTGCCTCGCGACCGCGAGGCCGCTCGCGCCGCTTGCCAGCCGCTTGTCGAGCCCGGCGAGCTCACGCCGGCCCGGCAGGTGCGAGGTGTCGCCGAACAGCACCGTGCGCCCGCCGCCTGGCTCGAGCACCACGCCGGCGCGGAAATAGCCAGCCTCCTCGAAGGCGCCGGAGCGCGCCACCGCGTCGGCCGCATTCAGGCGATCGACCAGCGCGGCGCCGTAGCTGGCGGCGGCGTCGCGCAGCATGATTACCCGCTGCCACACCAGCGCTTCGTGGACCTGCCCGTAGCCGGTGAACAATGCCGCGGCCACCGGCAACACCGCGCACGCAACGAACAGCCCGACCATTCGCCGCGAGACCCGCGTGCCGAATGTGCCGAGGTGCATCACGGCTCGTAGTCTCTTGCCAGGCCGAAAAAGCCGCCGTCGTTCGCGCGGATTACGTCGTCGCGACTCGGCCCCGCGGTGAGCGGCCCGCTGCTCACCCCGTCCTTGCCGACGCTGTACAGATCGTAGTCCGAGTTGATCGGCACCAGATTCTTGTTCTTCCGGAACTGTCCCTTGCCCTTGAGCGCGGGGTCCTGCAGGTTGAGATAGACGTAAGGCCGGCCCCAGGGATCGGGCTTGCTGGCATTGGCGACCGCGGCCAGGGTGGGCGGATATTGGCCCCGATCGATCTGATACTGGTTGATCAGCAGGCTGAGCACGGTGAGCTCGGTTATGGCGTGCTTTACGCGCGCCCTCTCTCGGTAGTCCATGTAGGCAGGAATGGCGATCCCCGCCAGGATGCCGACGATGGCAACGACGATGAGCACCTCGACGATCGTAAAGCCGAGAGCGCGCCTGCTTGGGCGAACTGCGTGCATTGCCAAGCGTAGCCTCGTCGCCGACGCAGAATTTTCCTTTCTGGATCATTGTGGGTCAGAGTTCGTAGCGCGCTGTAAAGGTGTGTCAAGGCTGCGGCACTACGTCACACTGCGGGCTTCATGAAGGTCATCGCCCTCCACGGCGGCGCAGGCGTCACGCGCCGCGACAAACCCGGCCAGCAGCACGTGGCCGTGCTGAAGCAGGCTCTGGAAGCTGCTTATCAGCAAACAACGGCGGTGGATGCGGTGACCGCAGCCGTGGTGATCCTGGAAGACTCGCCGCTCTTCAACGCCGGACGCGGCTCGTGCTTCAACGCCGACGGCGAAATCGAGATGGACGCGGCGTTGATGGATGGCGAGGATTTGCGCGCCGGCGCGGTGGCCGCGGTACGGCGCATTCGCAATCCGGTGCTCGCCGCGCGGCTGGTGATGGAGAAGACGCGGCATGTGCTTCTCGCTGGCGAGGGCGCCGAGCGCTTCGTGGAAATGCACGGCCTCAGGCTCGAGCTGCCCGAGTATTTCAAGACCGAGCGCCAGCAATCGGCCCTGGACAGAAATCTGAAGAACTACCACGGTACCGTGGGCGCGGTGGCACTCGACCAGGACGGCAACCTAGCCGCCGCCACCTCCACCGGCGGCTATACCGGCAAGCTGCCCGGGCGCATCGGCGACTCGCCGCTCATCGGCGCGGGCACCTACGCCGACAACCGGGCCTGCGCGGTGTCCGGAACTGGCCTGGGCGAAGCGTTCATTCGCGCGGCGGTGGCGTACGACATGGCCGCGCGCATGCGCTACCGCGGCGCATCGCTGGCTTCGGCGGCACGGGCAGCGCTGCGCAACGTGGCCCGGCTCGGGGGCGACGGCGGGCTGATCGCGGTCGACCGGCGCGGGAACGTAGCGATGCCGTTCAACAGCGAAGGCATGTACCGCGGCTCGATCGACCGTCGCGGCAAGACCACAATCGCGGTCTTCTAGGCAGTATTGCCTGCGCGCCACGGTTGATTTTTCGCCGCACCCTCCGCTATCTTCGCGAAAACAGGCAGCACTTGGCTTACCCATGGGAGGGGTCGATGACCAGGTTCACCGCCGCATTGCTCGCTGTTGCCGTGGTTTTTCTCAGCGGGTGCGTTGCACCGCTTCAACCGCCGGTGTCCCTTGGCCAGGACGCGGTCGGCACACAGTCCGGCCGCATCGGGGTCGTGATGACCGCAATGCCCAAGCCCGACACCCAGTTCCCGGGCGCAGGCTGCCTGCTGTGCCTGGCGGCGGCGACCGCAGGCAATACCTCGCTCACCACGTATACGCAGGCGCTGCCGACAGACGACCTGGCCAGCCTGAAGAACGAAGTGGCCGACCTGATCCGCAAGAAGGGCGGCAACGTCAAGGTGATCGCGGAGGAGCTGAAGATCGACACGCTGCCCGACGCCACCGCGACCGGAACCAACGTCGCGCGCAAGGACCACACGCCGCTCAAGAAGCGCTTCGACGTCGACAAGCTGCTGGTGATCAACATCGTCATGGTCGGCTTCGAGCGCTCGTACTCGGCCTATGTCCCGACCAGCGAGCCCAAGGGCATGCTGATCGGCCAGGGATACCTGGTCAACCTGAACAACAACACCTACGAGTGGCATGAGCGGGTGCGCATCATCCGCAGCGCCGACGGCAAGTGGGACGAGCCGCCGAAGTATCCGGGGCTGACCAACGCCTATTTCCAGGCGGTGGAGACCGGCAAGGACCAGTTCAAGAAGCCGTTCAGCCAATGAAGCGCGGCGCGGCGCTCGTCGTCGCGGCCGCGTTCGGCGCGCTTGCGTTCACCGCGCAGGCGCAGACGCCGACGTCGATGCCGAAGGACGCGAGCTGGTCGCTGCGGCTGCCCAAGGACGAAAAGGTCGTGTACCGCGGCCTCGCCAGCTTCGATGCCGCGGGCGCCGGCGGCATGCAGATGATGTATCCCGCGCCGAACCTGCTGGTCGGGATCGCGGCGGTGCTGACGCACGCCGCGGTAGCGAGCGAAGCGCAGGACCGCCAGAAGCGGCAGATCCAGGAGACCGCCGACCGCGTGCTGCAACGCTACCAGCCGGTTCTCGGCGCCTACCAGAACCGTGAGCTGATGCAGGCCGGGCTGGCGAAGCTCTCCGGCGGCGGCACGAAGAAGCTGATCGCCGCGGACGCCAAGGCGGAGGGCGAGTGGCTCCTGGTGAGCGCGCCGGAATTCGCCATGACCCAGGACCAGCGCGCCATCATCCTCGACAACACCATCCTGATCTTTGCGCCCCGCGCTGGCGAGACACCCACCTCTCAGACCGTAGTGCGGGTCGTGTCGCGGCCGACGGAAAGCGACGACCTGTTCGAATTCTGGACCGGGAACGAGGGCCGCGGCCTGAAAGAAGAAAGCGCTGCGCTCTTCGCCCACTCGCTCGAGATTGCGCTGAACGGGGCCTCGGCCGGCAGCCGGGAGAGCGGCGCCCAGCGCACCCACCGCTACATGATCGGCGGCACCGAGAGGATGGAGCGCGCGGAACTGCTCAACGACCAGTGCAATCGGCTGGTGCTGCGCACGCTGCGCGGCGGGCTGCTCTCCATTCCGGCACGCGACGCGCAGCCCGACTGCAAGCCGCAATAGCGGCTACTCGACCTTCACGTTCGCAGCCTTGACGACTTCCTGCCAGCGCGCGAGGTCGGCGCGCACCTGGGCGGCGAAATCCTCCGGCGCATTGCCCACCGGCTCGATGCCGAGCGTGGCGTAGCGCTCTTTCACGAAGGGCGATTGCAGGACCGCGCCCAGCTCTTTCTGCAGCCTCGCGACGATCGCCGGCGGTGTCTTCGCCGGCGCGAAGATGCCGGTCCAGGACGACACGTCGAAGCCGGCGACGCCGCTCTCCTGGAAGGTCGGCACGTCCGGCAGCGCGCCCGAGCGCTTCGCGCTCGGCACGCCGAGCGCGACCAGCCGTCCGCCGCGCACGTACTGCTGCGCGCTCGCGATCGCCGTGAACACCAGCGGGATCTGCCCGCCGAGCACGTCGACCACCGCCGGGCCGCCGCCTTTGTAGGGCACGTGCTCGAGCTGCGCCCCGGTGCGCAGCTTGAGGAGCTCGGCGGCAAGGTGCGGCGTGCCGCCGGTGCCCGAAGTGCCGTAGGGGAATGGCTTCGACTTCGCCTTTTCGATCAGTTCGTTCAGGTTGCGCACGCCGGCGGACGGGTGCGCGACCAGGATGAGCGTGGCATCGCCGAGCTTGGTCACCGGCGCGAAATCCGCCAGCGTGTCGAACGCGATCTTCGGGAACACGTGCGGGTTGATCACCATCGTGCCGTCGAAGCCGAGCAGCAGCGTGTAGCCGTCGGGCGCGGACTGCGCCACCTGCTGGGTGCCGATGTTGCCGCTCGCGCCGGGGCGGTTCTCGACGATCACCTGCTGGCCGAGGCGGATGCCGAGCGGCTCGGCCACCACGCGCGCGCTGTTGTCGGCGACGCCGCCGGGGGCGAACGGCACCACGATGCGCACCGGCTTCGAGGGATACTCTTGTGCATGCAGCGCGAAGCTCAGCGCCAGGCCTGCGATCCAGATTAGCTTTGCCATGTCTCCCCTGAAGGTCGAGCTGCGCTACGCACCGTTGCCGTTCATCGGCATGTTCGCGTGGCACTACTGGTTCGTCGTCAGCGACGCGGCCAGCTGCCACCGCTGGGAAGTATGGCAGACGAAGAACGCCGGCGGCTCGTGCATCGGCCATGTGCACTGCGATCTGAAGCGCCCGGAGGACGGCGTGGGCGGCGGGCCGTCGCGCATAGCGGCGGCCTGGGAGGGCGAGCCGGCGCGGCGCATCGCTGCTGTGCTGCAGAACGCGGGCAACTACCCCTGGTGCGAGCGCTACCGCATGTGGCCGGGCCCGAACAGCAACACCTTCGTGGCGTGGGTGCTGCGCGAGGCCGGCGTCGACCAGGCGCTGGATCCGCGCGGGATCGGACGCAAATACCGGATCGCGGCACGTTAAGATATTTCCATGCGCCTGCTCACTATCCTCGCGTGCCTGTTCTTCAGCGCAACCCCTTGGGCCCAGGACCAGTGGCCGTCCAAGCCGGTGCGCATGATCCTGCCCTTCCCGCCCGGCGGCGGCACCGACATCCTCGGCCGGCTCATCGCCGATCGCCTGTCGGCCAGCCTCGGCCAGCCGGTGGTCACCGAGAACCGCGGCGGCGCCGGCGGCAACGTCGGCGCAGAGGCCGCAGCCAAGTCCGCCCCCGACGGCTACACCATCGTGCTGGTCGCGCCCTCGCTCGCCATCAGCCCGACCCTGTACTCGAAGCTGAACTACGACCCGGTGAAGGACCTCGCGCCCATCAGCCTGGTCGCCACGGTGCCGAACGTGATGGTCACGCAGCCCTCCATGCCCGGCGATTTGAAGGAATTCATCGCCACGGTGAAATCAAAGCCCGGCGCGCTCAATTTCGGCTCCGGCGGCGCCGGCACCTCGAACCACCTCGCCGGCGAGCTGTTCAACCTGGTCGCCGGTACCAGGCTGGTGCACATCCCTTACAAGGGCGTGAACCTCGCGATGCAGGACGTGTTGAGCGGCAACGTCCACCTCGTGTTCATCGGCATCCCGGCGGCGGCGCCGCATATCAAGGCCGGCAAGCTGCGCGCGCTCGCGGTCGTTGCGCCGCAGCGCTCGCCCGCACTGCCAGAAGTACCCACGGTGGCGGAAGCCGGCCTGCCCGACTTCGAGGTCACGACCTGGTACGGCATCCTCGCGCCCGCCGGCACGCCGAGGAACGTCATCACCAGGGTGAACGGCGAGCTCGTGAAAATAATGCACGCCCCCGAGCTCAGGGAAAAGCTCGCCGCGACCGGCACCGACCCGCTCACCAGTACTCCGGAGGAGTTCGCGGCCTACATCAAGAGAGAAATTACCAAGTGGGGCGAGGTCATCCGCAAGGCGGGAGTGAAAGCGGATTGAGCTGGAATCGACACCGGCATCGAACCTAGCTGGCCAGCTACCAGCTCAAATAAAAGCAAGCGATTTTTCGGTTATCCCGGCGTCTGCCGCGGCCACGCGCGACACCTTGCACGCAATACTCGTGTATTAGGATGGATGCGTAGGGGATTGCAGTTGCTGGGAAAGGGCCCTCATGCCCGCAGCTCTAGCGAAGAACGGCTGGCCGGCCGGCAATCTCGTTTTATCCGCGGTCCCCGCGGCAGAGCGGGACGCGCTGCTTCCCCATCTCGAGCTGGTGCAGCTCGCCGCCGGCCGGATCCTCTACCGCGCGACCGAGCGCATCACGCACCTGTATTTCCCGATCGACAGCGCGGTCGCCAAAGTCGGCGTCGACCGGCGCGGCGCGACCGCCGAGTACGTGCTGCTCGGCAAGGAAGGGCTGGTCGGGCTGAACGCGCTGCTCGGCGACTTCCACGCGTCGGGCCACGCCATCGTGCAGATTCCCGGCCGCAGCTATCGCGCGGGCGTGGCGCCGCTCGGCGAGGTGTTCGAGCGCAGCCTGCTGCTGCGGCGCGCGATCCTGCGCTACGTGTCGTCGCGCGTGTTCCAGACTTCGCAGACCAGCCTGTGCAATGCGCGCCATTCCACCGAGCAGCGCCTGTGCCGCTGGCTGCTGCAGGCCGTCGACCGCGCCGGCCGCGCCGAGCTGCCCGTCACGCACGAGCTGATCGGCGTCGCGCTCGGGCTGCGGCGCGAGGCGGTCACCATGACGGCGCTGCGCCTGCAGGCGCGCGGCGTGATCCGCTGCGGGCGCGGGCGCATCGCGGTGCCCGAACGCGCCCGGCTGGAAGCCGCGAGCTGCGAGTGCTACGTCGCGCTCAGGCGCGACCTGGAGACGATGGCGCGGGACATTGCGGCACTTTGAGCGCCGCGGAATCGGCCACCACGAACAGCGTCGCATCGTAGGGATCGAAGCGCCGGTACCAGCGCATCGGCTGCAGGCTGCCGTCCTTGCGTCGCAGGTTGAGGCCCAGCGGATCGGCTTCGGCCGGATTTAGGATGCGGCGCAGCGCTGCCTCACCGGAGCGCGCCTCGGCCGGCGGCAGCAGCTCGAGCAGCGCACGCCCGTGCAACTCGTCGCGCGCGAAGCCGAGCGCGGACTCCCACGCGGTGCTCAGCAGCACGAACCAGCCGCGCGGATCGAAACGCGCGAGGCATACGTCGCTTTGCAGGTAGACGGGATAAGAACGAGGGCAGCGCACGATGACGAGCTCGAGCGCCACGCAAAAGAACGGCGGCAGGTCGATGCGTCGCATGCGCACACATTACGGCGCCGCGGCTGCGCGGTCTGTTTGCTTTGATACGCTGCGCGCGTCGCGCGCCGGCGACAGCTCAAGCAACCGCTAGTTCAGGTAGCTGTCCTGCAGCGTGCGCCGCACAAAGGTGCGCGCCGCGTCGCGATCGAACGCCGCGCCCTCCGCGAGGCGTTGCGCATAGTCGAAGAACGGCATGAAGAGCTGCGCCTGGTCCACCGGGGCGCGCACTGCGAAGCGCCCGCGCGCCTGCTCCAGGTCGCGCCAGGCGGCGCGCACTTCGGCCCAGAACGGCTCGGTGCGCCGGTAGTAGGTCTCGCCCGGGCCGAAATCGTAGTCGCGGATGCGCTCGTACCGGGCGACGCCGTATTCCCGGGAAAGAAGCTTGTTCGAATTCATCACCAACTTGACGTTGTTCTCTTCCTGCACCCAGCCCTGCGGCGTGATGGTGTGGCGGTTGGTGCCGACCAGCACCTCGTAATCCTTGCGCACGCTGAACTCGCGCCGCGGCAGCGGCCGCCAGGTCTCGTCGGACAGCCAGGTCGACACGCCGCCCTCGTGCTTCCAGCGCCCGCGCGCCGCGTAGCGCGGCGAGTCGTCGACCTGCAGCACGCTCTGCACCCAGGCGCCGCTGCGCTCCGCGGCGGGCACGGCGCGCCGCGCCCAGGCATTCGCGCCCTCGTAGGCGAGCAGCGTTTCCGCCTGGTAGCGCCACTCCTGGCGCCAGTGGCGCACCACAAACGGCTCGCTCACCACGCCACCCTCCATCAACACGCGCGTCACCAGGATGTGCTGCAGGGCGACGAAATCCGGCCGGTCCTCGGCGACGAACACGTACTCGGTGCCCCAGGTCTGGTAAGGCGCATCGGGCTTGAGCGCCGGGTCGTAGCGCACCACTTCGAGAAAGTCGAAGCTCACGCGGTAAGGACCGGCCATCGCCAGGATCGCCCGGCGGTCGCGCTCCTGCGGCGCGAGGCCGGGCTCGGTCAGGCGCTTCCACGCCTCGCCCGGCGCAGGGTCGAGCGTCACCGGGACGCCGCGCGTCGTGGCGCCGCGCGGCTTGAGCCCCGCCTGGTCGAGCGGCCACGCGAAGGTGAACTGGGATGGCTCCGCCGCGCGCCCGCCGGTCGCGAAGGCGATGCATGCGGCCATGAGCAGGAGCGCTAGTCGCGTCATCGGATGCCAAGTCTAGTGCCATCGACGCTCCAGCTCCTCCAAGAGGCGAAATCGCTAGCGCGCAGTAGTGCGGCGCGCGACAGCGTGGGCGGGCATTTGGGCCCTTCTTGGCTATGGGACCTTGGTCCCACATCGTTTCTCACCTTGGGGCGCTAGTCTTTCGGTGCCGCACGGTAGTTCAGAAATGGTGGCCGATGCAGGACTGTCCTAGAGTGAAGAACAAGCGCTTGCGGGAGGCCGCAGCGGCCCTTGCGTTGGCGCAGGACACCTGGCCCGAGGGCAACCTTCTTCTCGCCGGCGTGCCCGAGGACGCGCGCGCCGGGCTGCGGCCGTGGTTCGAGCCGTTCGCGGCGCGCGGCGGCGACAGTCTTTTCCGCCTCGGTCACACCATCACGCACGTCTATTTTCCGGTCGACAGCGCCATTGCCAAGGTCGGCATCGATCGGCACGGCGCCATGGCGGAGTCCATGCTCATCGGCAACGAGGGACTGCTCGGGCTGAACGCGCTGCTCGGCGATGGCCGCGCGAGCGGCCACGCCATCGTGCAGATTCCGGGACGCTGCTATCGCATCGACGCGGCGCCGCTGCGCGCGGCCTTCGAAAGCAGCGCCGCGCTGCGGAGGACGATCTTGCGCTACGTGTCGTTCCGCGTGCAGCAGGCCGCACAAAACAACCTGTGCATCACGAAACACCCGCTCGGGCAACGCCTGGCGCGGTGGCTGCTGCAAGCGGCTGATCGCGCCGGCCGCGCCGAGTTGCGCCTCACTCATGAGCCGATCGGCATGGCGCTCGGCGTGCGCCGGGAGGCGGCGACAATTACCCTGCTGCGCCTTCAGGCCGCCGGCACGATCGTTTGCGCACGCGGGCGCGTCACGGTGCGCAGCCGCGCCGCGCTCCAGGCCGAAAGCTGCGAATGCTATGCCGCGCTCACGGCCGAGCTGCGGCAGATGGCGCGCGACATTCAGGGACGGTAATTTCGCCCGGCTCGCCGGCGATGAACAGCGAGCCGTCATAGGGGTCGAAGCGGCGATAGCAATGCATGCGCAGCGTCGTGCCGTCCCTGCGCCCGAGCTCGATCGCCACCGGATCAGCGTATTCCGGGCTCAGCAGCTTCTGCAGCGCGGCTTCGCCGAGCGCACGCCGCGCCCGCGGCAGCGTTTCGAGCAGCACGCGCCCGTCGAGCTCACCGTGCACGAAGCCAAGCCGGCTCTCCCACGCGCCGCTGAGGAGCTGGAGCGCACCACCCCACATCAGGCGGGCGAGAAATACGTCGGCGCGCACATACCGCGGATAGGGTAGCCGGCAACGAAGGACCACGCGACCGGGAGCGATGCGGATGAACGGCGGCGCGCGTAACGGCCCCATTCCCGCAGGCTACGCTGCTCGGGTACGCACGTCTGTGCGCCGACACACCGCGACCGCGTCGCTCGGCGGCGACGCGTCAGCGATCGCTGGAAACCAGCAGCGCGACCGGAAACGCGGCGAGCAGATCGGCGACGCGCAAGCTGCCGCCCTGATGGCGCTCGCCGGTCAGCACGTTCTGGTAGCTGCCTTCGACCGAAAGCGTCGCATCGCCCCACGCCGCTTCGCCGAGCGGCGCCCTGTCGCGCTCGCCCATCAGCCGGGTGAAGAGCCGCGGCGCGACCGCGATCACCGTGCGTGTGCCGTCGGAAAGCGAGAACGCGATGACGTTCTCTTCGCGCCCGCCGTCCGCGTAGAGCGGCGTGTACTTCGCGCCGTGGAACAGGCCGGGATACTTCCTCCGCAGCTCGAGGCCCTTGCGGATGATCTGCATTTTCGCCCTGCCGTCGGCAAGGTTCTCGAGCAGATCCGAATCATCGTTCAAAAGCCTCTTGCGCAACCCGTAGTCCACTGGCCGCCGGTTGTCGGGATCGACCAGGCTGAAATCCCAGAGCTCGGTGCCCTGGTAGTAGTCGGGCACGCCGGGCGACGCCACCTTCACCAGCGCCTGTGAAAGGCCGACCAGCATGCCCAAGTGCGCGACGCGCGCCACGGTCTCGGCAACGTCCTTGATGAACAGCTTGTTCTCCAGCGACTGCACCACGAAGCGCTCGAGCGCGGCTTCGTATTCGGTGTCGGGGTTGATCCAGCTGGTGTGGACCTTCGCCTCGCGCACCGACTTGAGCATGTAGGCCTTCAAGCGCTCGATCAGGTCCTTGCTCACCTCGCCCGGCCAGATGCCGATCAGCGCCTGGTAGAAGTGGTATTCGTCGCCGCGCGAAGGCATCGCGTCGGCGCCGCCTTCGCCGCGCAGGCTGCGGTTGAAGCGGCTCCAACGCCTGAGCGCCATGCGCCACCCCGACGCCAGCTCGGACAGCACCGCGAGCCGCGCACGCACGTCCTCGGAGCGCTTGGTATCGTGCGTCGAGCTGCCGAGCATGGTGTACGGCCATTGCCGCGCGCGCTGCTCGCTCGCCGCGTGGAACGCCTTCAGGGTGACGCCGAAGTGCGTCGGGTGGCCGCCGACCTCGTTCAGCGCGATCAGGCGGTTGTAGCGGTAGAAGGCGGTGTCTTCCACGCCCTTCGCCACCACCGGCGCGGTGAACTGCTGGAAGCGCATGGCGAAGCGCAGCATGTCGGCGCGGCGCCGCCCCGAGGGCGGCGCCGCTTCCAGCGTGAGCACGCTGCGCACGAAGTCGAACACGCTGGGATCGGCGACGCGGCTGCCGCGCTTGGCGGCTTTCACCGCCCAGTCGATCCAGCGCCGGTCGCTGTCCGCCACCCCTCGCGCCGACACGTAACTCCGGTAGACCGGGAAGCGCGCGGCGACCTCGGCCAGCGCCTTGCGCAGGCCGCCGGCGGTGTAGTCGCGCGTCGAGCGATTGCCCGCGGCGATGTCCGCGAGCCATTCCGACAGCATCGCGAGCTCGGCGGCGAGCGTGGTCGCCATGATGAGCATGCGGCTCATGTAGGCGATCTCGTCGAAGCTGCGGCGCTCGTGCGTGAAGCGGTGATAGATGCGATCGATGCGCGACTCGGCGCCCGGCTCGACGAACGCGCCGCTCAGCAGGTTGGCGTAGCGGTAGCCGGTCTCGCCGTGCACCGGCCAGTCCTTGGGCATCGGCTCGTGGTCGGCGAGGATCTTCTCGATCACGATCCAGCGCCGCGGGAACAGCTCGGCCAGGCGCTCGAAGTACTGGGCCGGGTCGGCCAGGCCGTCCGGGTGGTCGATGCGCACGCCGTCGATGCCGCCGGCCTTGGCGAGGCGGCTCACCAGCGAGTGCGTGGCCTCGAACACCGTGCGGTCCTCCTGGCGCACGCCGGCGAGATCCGTGATCTCGAAGAAGCGCCGGTAGTTGATGTCGTCCGACGCCACGCGCCAGAACGCGAGACGGTAATGCTGCGTCTCAAGCAGGTGGTGCAGCCCGAGCGAGTCCTTCGGGGGTTTCAGGGATTTCTGCTTTAGCGGAAAGCGGTGATCGAAGTAGCGCACGCTCCACTTGCCGCCCTTCTTCTCCAGCTTCAGCTCGCCGGATTCCAGCGCTTCGCCGTAATGCTTGCCGAGCACCGGCAGCAGCAGCTTGCCGCGCCGCCAATCGATGTCGAAGAACTTGGCGTAGGGCGAGCCGCGCCCCTTCTCCAGCACGTCCAGCCACCAGGCGTTGTCCGCGTGCAGCACGCCCATGTGGTTCGGCACCAGGTCGAGCACCATCCCCATGCCGTGCTTCTTCAGCAGCGCGATCAGCTCGTTCAGCTCGCGCTCGGTGCCGATCTCGGGATTGACCGCGTTGTGGTCGATGACGTCGTAGCCGTGCGTGCTTCCCGGCCGCGCCTTGAGGAACGGCGAGGCATAGAGGTGGCTGATGCCGAGGCGCGCGAGGTAAGGAACCAGCTTGATCGCGTGCCTGAAGCCGAAGTTCTTGTGGAATTGCAGGCGGTAGGTCGCCACCGGCGTGACCAGCGGCGCGCCTTTGACCACGCTGCGCTCGGCCATCGCCTCCCCGAGCGCCGCGACGCGCTCGTCCGCGCGCCAGCGCTCGAGCGCGAGCGGCAGCTTGCGCCGCCAGTTCGGGTGCTGGTCAACGGTGCCGGGCAGATTCGCCTGTTCGGCGAGCTCGAACAGGTCCTCGGGCTGCACCATCGCCAGCTTCGCGGGCGTGCGCGCGATGAAGGCATGCGCGGCCGCGCTCGAGGGGCTCAACCCGGCGCGCTCAAGCTTCTTCTTGTCTTCTTCCCGAAGCCCCAGCTCCCTGGCGAAATCCACGGTGAGACCCAGCTGGTCTCGCAGCTTGAGGTCGCTTGCATCCCAGTAGCCGCGCCACGTCGGCAGGTCGTGCGTCGAGACGCTCACCAGCGCATCGCGCGGATACGCCTCCGGCGGCGCGCTTTCGCCTTTGGCATCCTTTTCGAACAGCAGCGGCCGGTAGGAAAGCACGCCGGCCTGGTTCAGCGCGGTGCGCAGCTCGGCCGGCACCGTGCCGAGGTCCTCGCCGATCACCAGGCAGCGCGCGCGGCGGCTCTCCGCCGCGAGCACCGCGAGCAGCTCGCCGAATGGATAGTGGACATAGCCGCCGCGCTCGGCTTTCGCGCCCTGCGGGATCCACCACAGGCGCGAGAGCGCCATCACGTGGTCCATGCGCAGCGCCCCGCCCTCGGGCATGTTGGCGCGCAGCAGCTCGACGAACGGCCGATACCCCTTGGCGCGCAACGCGCGCGGCGAATACGGCGGCAGGCCCCAGTCCTGGCCGCGCGGATTGAACTCGTCCGGCGGCGCGCCGCACGACGCGCTCGCGAACGCGTCCTGGTCGGCCCACACCTCCGCCCCGCCGCGATCGGCGCCGAGCGCGAGGTCGACGTACAGGCCGAGCGGCATGCCGAGCTCGTGCATGTGACGCTGCGCCTCGTCGAGCTGGCGCCGTGCTAGCTGCTGCAGCCAGGCGTGGAACGTCACGCGTTTCGCATGGGTCTTTCCGAAGGCTTTTACCTTGGGCGAGCCCGGATCCTGGAATTCCTTGGGCCAGTTCATCCAGCCGCCGCCGTACTTCTCGCGCAGCGCCTCGAACAGCGCGAATTCGGTCGGCTCGGCCTTTGGCCTGGTCTTCTGGAAAATGCGCTCGAGCGCCTCGAGCTTCACGCGCCGCACGCCTTCGTAGTCCACCAGCTCGGCCTCGCGCAAGGCGCGCAACCGATGGCGCAGCTTCTCGGATTTCTCGAACCCCGGCACCGCCTCCACGTCGATATAGAGCACGTTGAGCGCGTGGCGGCTCGACGGGCTGTAGGGGCTGCCCTGCGTAGCGTGCAGCGGATTGACGCCGATCACGCCCGCGCCGAGCCCGGCGGCGATCTCGGCGAGCTTCTTCAGGTCGGTGAAGTCTCCGATGCCCCAGTTGCGCTCCGAGCGCACGCCGTAGAGCTGCACCATGAAGCCCCAGAGCCGCTTCTGCTCGAGCACCTCGGGCCGGTAGCAGTGCCCCGGCGGGATTTGCAGCTTGTTCGCCTTGCGCACCGGCCCCATCGCCTTCGCCAGCGCAGCGCGCACCTCCGGGTCGATGCGCTTTTCTTTTCCCCAGACGTCCAGGTAGCTGGACGCGATCTCTTCGAATTCGGGATCGGAGGCCGGTCTGTTCATCCGCCTAGCCCGATCCGCTCGTCCAGCGCACCCGGCATTCGAACGATGACGACCTCGACCAGCAGCTCGCGGCTGCCCAGGTCATCGTCGACGATGTGGTATGCAGGGGCTGGACCGGCATTCGGTTCGCCGAACGGCGCAAGCACGTTGGCCAGAGCATCGTAGGCGCGCTGGAACTCATCGAACTGCAGCGCGCGGCGGCCGTCCGCAATTTTGTCCACGGGCGCTACTTCGGCTTCGCCCAGCTCCCGCTCCTTCAACTGCTTCGCAAGACAAACGTCTTCCGCCACGTTTACGTTGTCCACCAATTGACCGACCAGGGCTCCCCCGGCCTGCCGTTCGACCACAGCGCAGCCTGCGCCGGTATCACTTTCACGTCCACCTTCTGGTCGCCGCAATTCGCGATCAGGGTAAGGCCGTCCCATTTCACCTCGAACGCGCGCGCGCCGAGCATCTGGTACTTGCCGGGGCCGAAGTCGCGGCGCGCGATGGCCCGGGCGCGGGTCTGCAGCAGCTTCTTGTAGTGCGCGAGCCAGCCGGCGTCGCGCTTGGTCCAGTCCAGCACGCACAGGCGGAAGGTGCCCTCCGCGAGCGGATCAGGGATGGATTTATTGAAGGAATCGAAGCGCTTGAACTCCTCGCGCCGGCCCTTGCGCACCGCCTCGCCGAGCTCGCCGTCGAAGTCGCAGAAGAAGAGGAACGGCTGCCGGCAGCCCCACTCCTCGCCCATGAAGAGCAGCGGCGGAGAAGGCGCCAGCAACTGGATCGCGCTCAACGATTTGAGAATCCTTTCATTGGAGAGAACCGTGAGCCGCTCCCCCATCGCCCGGTTGCCGATCTGGTCGTGGTTCTGCAGGAAGTCGACGAAGCACGACGGCGGCAGGTGCGCGCTCGGCTCGCCGCGGCGCTCCTTGCTGAAGGGCGACTCCTCGCCCTGGTAGGCGAAGCCCTCCGCCAGGCAGCGCGCCAGGTGCTTCGCCGGCGCATCGGCGTAGGCGACGTAGTAGCCGTCGGTCTCGCCGGTCGCGAGCACGTGGTAGCCGTGGTGCGAATCGTCGTTCCACTGCGCCGTGTAGCGCCCGGAGCCGAGGAAGCGCGCCTGGTTGGCGTCGTTCTCGAGCACCAGGTGCTTTCCCGGGGGAGCCGAGGCGCAGATCTCGTCGAGGATGTGGCGCGGCGACTGGTCGATGATGGCGTGCACCGCGTCGAAGCGCAGGCCGTCGAAGCGGTACTCCTGGAGCCAGTACTGCACGTTGTGGACAAAGAATTTTCTTACAGAATCATTTGAAAAATCGATCGCCGCGCCCCACGGGGTCTGGTGCTTCTCGGTGAAGAACTGCGGCGCGTAGCGCGGCAGGTAGTTGCCCTTCGGGCCGAAGTGGTTGTAGACCACGTCGAGCATCACCATCAGGCCGAGGCCGTGCGCGGCGTCGATCAGCCCCTTCAGCTCCTCGGGCCGGCCGTACGCCGAATCCGGCGCATACGGCAGCACGCCGTCGTAGCCCCAGTTGCGCTTGCCGGCGAAGTCCGCGAGCGGCATCAGCTCGATCGCGGTGATGCCGAGCTCGACCAGCGCCTTCAGCTTCTTCGCCGCGCCGGCGTAGGTGCCTTCCGGCGTGAAGGTGCCGACGTGCAGCTCGTAGACCACCGCCTCGCGCCACGGCCGCCCGTGCCAGGCGTGGTCGCTCCATTTGTAGGCATGCGGATCGACGACCTCGCTCGGGCCGTCGACGTCCTCGGGCTGGAAGCGCGACGCGGGGTCGGGCACCAGCAGCTCGCCGTCGATGCGGTAGCGATAACGCGTGCCGGGGCCGGCCTGGGCATCGGTGTGCTCGTACCAGCCATCCTTGCCTTTCATGGAAATGAATTTCCCGGCCACGCCGAGATCCACCGTTTTCGCGCCCGGCGCCCACAAGCGAAAGCGCACGCCGCCGCCCGCCTGCACCTCGGCGCCGAACGGCAGCGAATGACGGCTTACGGTTTTCTCTTGCGCGGCCACCAGCGTTCCAGCATTTCCGCGGCCCAGTCCTTGCCGCCCAGGCCGAAGGCGAGCGCGAGCGCGAGCACCACGCCCGCGAGCACGATGAGGAAGGTCTGGCGCACGATGTCGCCGCCGACGTTGACCTGGTCGAGCGCGATCAGCACCACGAAGGCGATGATCGCGTACTGCGCGAGGCGGCCGAGGATGTCGGCGTCCTGGATATGGACGTTGCGGCAGTAGGCGGTGACCGCGTTGCCGACGAAGCGCGCGAAATACGCGCCGAACGCGAGGATCAGCAGCGCCACCATCACCTTGGGCAGGAACAGCACCACGCGCCCGAGCAGGTCGGTGATGTAGGTGAGCCCGAGCAGGTTGAAGCCGATGATCAGCGAGGCGAGGATCACCAGCCAGTAGAAGAGCAGCGCGAGGATGCCGGCGGTGTCGGTCTGGATGCCGCCGTCGCGCAGGAAGCCGTCCATGCCGGCGCGCTGGGTGAGCACGTTGAAGTTGACCGCGCGCAGGCCGCGCGCGATCGCGAAGCGCACCGCCTTGGCGACGATCCACCCCACGAGCAGCACGACCAGGGCGAGCAGAAGGCGCGGCAGGAAATCGCCCACCGACAGAAGGAAGCCGCGCAGCGGCTCGAGGGACATTTCGATCGCGTTCATCGTGCGCCTCCCAGCATGGCGGTCAGCCCCGAGAGCGGAACGTGGATCCAGGCGGGGCGGTTGTTGATCTCGTAGCGCAGCTCGTACAGCACCTTCTCCAGCTCGAACAGCGTGAGCAGGCCCTTGACGTCGTCAAACGAGGTGAACAGGCCGCTGCCCTTGGCCGCGTCCGCGTAGGCCTTGAGGAATGCCTGCCGCACCTCGGCCTCCCAGGCGTCGAGACTGCTCGAGTCTTTCGTTCCTGCGCGGTCGCGCGCGGTCCACTTGGCATAGCTGAACGAGCGCAGCATGCCGGCCACGTCGCGCAGCGGCGAATGCTTGCGCCGCGCGTCGGCCAATGGACGCGACGGCTCGCCCTCGAAATCGATGATCACGAAGTCGTTGTTGGCGATCAGCACCTGGCCGAGGTGGTAGTCGCCGTGATGGCGGGTCTTGAGGCTGGCGCCCTTTGGCGCCGCGCACGCGTCGATCAGCGCCATCAGCCTGTCGCGCTGCGCGAGGAGCGGCTGCGCTTTCTCGTGCGTGCTGCGTTCGAGCAGCGCCAGCGTGTCGGTCGCCTCTTCGCGCACCTTGGCTTTCCAGGCGTCGAAGTCCTGCGCCCCGAGCGCTTCGGGCTCGAACGCCGGGTCGCCGGTGCGCATGGCGAACGCCCGGTGCAGCTCGGCGGTGCGCGTCGCGAGCACCTGCATCAGGCTGACGAAGCCGCCGTGCGGCTTCTCGACCGGCGCGGTGGCGAGGAAGCGCTCCAGGTAGGCGAGCGTGTAGCCCCAGGCGTCGCCCTGGTTGGGCAGATAGCCCTGCAGCAACGCGACCGCACTGGCCTCTTTCTTGTCCGAAACGTATTCCACCGATCCCGCCAGCGGCACGCAGTGCTTGAACTTCGCCACCTCGGTGAGAAAGCGCCCGACCTCGAGCTCGGGGTTCACGCCGGGACGCAACCTGCGGTAGCACTTCAGGAAGAACCGATCGCCGACCTGCACCGAGGTGTTGGTGCTCTGCGTGTGCAGCGGGCCGAGCTGGAGGCTCGCGACCTCTTCCGCGCTCAGCTCGGGGCACGCGGAGGTGCGCGCGAAGCGCAGCTCGCCGTGTGCGGTCTTCAGGCTCTTGCCGCCGCACACGGCCTTGACCACGTGCCGGCAGAAGCCCTCGTCGGCGATGGCGTCGCCGAGCACGCCGACGTTCGCCTGCTGGCGCACGCGCGCCACGGTGAGCGGCGCGAGCGCGCGCACGTGTTCCTCTTCCACTTCCCAGGCCAGGGACATCGGCAGGAAATAGAGAGAATCTTTTACAAGAATAAAACTTAAAAGCCAGCTGAGGCCGCCCACGTCCCAGATCGCGTAGTCGGCGAGCGGCGCCTTGGCGATCGGCTCGCCCTTCGCCGCGTACCAGCGCTGCATGCCGACGAAGCGCGGCAGCACGCTCTCCTCGAGCTGGCTGCGGGTCTGCTCCGCCATGCCGATGCGCCACGGCACCACCTGGTCGCGGAAGAAGCTGGTCCAGTTATCGAACAGCACCAGCATCGGCGCTTCGTCCGGCACCAGCATGTCCTGGTGCCATTCCGGCGCCGGCGCGTCGGTGGCGAGGCGGAACCAGTAGAAGCCGTGCGCGGGCAGCGTCAGCAGGTACGGCAGCTCGCCGATCGGCGGGAACGAGGTGCGGCCGAGCATCTCCACCGGCACCCGCCCCTTGAAGCGCTTGAGGTCGAGCTCCACCGGCTGCGCGGTGCGCGACAGGTTGGCCACGCACAGGATGGCTTCGTTTTCGTATTGCCGCAGGTAGCTCAATACTTTTCTGTTCCCGGGGCGGAGAAACTCGAGCTTGCCGCGGCCGAACGCCTTGCTCGCCTTGCGCGTGGCGAGCATGCGCTTCATCCAGTTGAGCTGCGAGCTCGGGTCGCGCTGCTGCGCCTCCACGTTGACCGATTCGAAGCCGTAGATCGGGTCCATGATCGGCGGCAGGTAGAGGCGCTGCGGGTCGGCGCGCGAGAAGCCGGCATTGCGGTCCGGGCTCCATTGCATCGGCGTGCGCACGCCGTTGCGGTCGCCCAGATAGATGTTGTCGCCCATGCCGAGCTCGTCGCCGTAGTAGACGATCGGCGAGCCCGGCATCGACAAGAGCAGGCTGTTCATCAGCTTGATGCGGTCGGGGTCGTTCTCCATCAGCGGCGCGAGGCGCCGCCGGATGCCGAGGTTGATGCGCGCCTGCAGGTCGGTGGCGTAGGTGCGGTACATGTAGTCCCGCTCCTTGCTGGTCACCATCTCGAGCGTCAGCTCGTCGTGGTTGCGCAGGAAGATCGCCCACTGGCAGTCCGACGGGATCTCGGGCGTCTGCTGCATGATCTCGACCAGCGGGTGGCGGTCCTCCTGGGCGATGGCCATGTACATGCGCGGCATCAGCGGGAAGTGGAACGCCATGTGGCACTCGTTCGAGTCGCCGAAGTACGGGCGCACGTCCTCGGGCCACATGTTGGCTTCCGCGAGCAGCAGCTTGTTCGGGTAGCTCTGGTCGATCAGCGCGCGGATCTGCTTCAGCACCACGTGGGTCTCGGGCAGGTTCTCGTTCGAGGTGCCTTCGCGCTCGATCAGGTACGGGATCGCGTCCAGGCGGAAGCCGTCCACCCCCATGTCGAGCCAGAACTTCATGGTGCGGAACACCGCCTTCAGCACGCGCGGGTTGTCGAAGTTGAGGTCGGGCTGGTGGCTGAAGAAGCGGTGCCAGAAGTACTGCTTGGCCACCGGGTCGAAGGTCCAGTTGGACTTTTCGGTGTCGGTGAAGATGATGCGCGTGCCTTTGTACTTCTGGTCCGAGTCGCTCCACACGTACCAGTCGCGCTTCCTCGATCCGGGCGGCGCGCGCCGCGCGGCCTGGAACCACGGGTGCTGGTCGGAGGTGTGGTTCACCACCAGCTCGGTGATCACCTTCAGTCCGCGGCGCTGCGCCTCGCGCACGAACCCCTTGAAGTCCGCCACCGTGCCGTACTGCGGGTGCACGTTGTGGTAATCGGCGACGTCGTAGCCGTCGTCCTTGAGCGGCGACGGATAGAACGGCAGCAGCCAGATCGCGGAGACGCCGAGGTCCTGGATATAGTCGAGCTTGGAGCTGAGGCCGGCGAAGTCCCCCACGCCGTCGTTGTTCGAGTCGAAGAACGCCTTGATGTGCAGCTGATAGATGACCGCGTCCTTGTACCAGAGCGCGTCATCGGCAACCTGCAAGGCCACTTCGGCGGTGGAAACCTGATTCACGGCCGTGCTACCCGGAACACGTGCGCCGGCAGCTGGTGCGGGCTGAGCTCGATGTAGTTGCGCGGCCCGGTCCACTCGTAGCGCCCGCCGCTCAGCAGGTCCTCGACCACGCCGGGGCCGAAGTCGATCCAGCCCGACTGCGGGCGATGGATGTCGAGGTTGACCACGACCAGAATTTCATTTTCTTTTTCTTTTTTGCTGAATGCGATCAGCTGATCGTTGTCGACCGGGTGGAACTTCAGGCTCCAGTCCGACTGCAGCGCCGGGTTCTGGTTGCGGATCGAATTGAGCCGCTCGATCAGCGGGGCAATGCTGCCCTCGCGCCCGAGATCCCAGTTCTTGATCTCGTATTTCTCCGAGTTCAGGTACTCCTCGCTGCCCGGCTCGCGCGGCGTGCGCTCCTGCAGCTCGTACGCCGGGCCGTAGATGCCGTAGTTCGCCGCCGCGGTCGCGGCGAGCACCGCGCGCACGATGAACGCCGGCCGTCCGCCGTGCTGCAGCGTCTCGTGCAGGATGTCGGGCGTATTCGGCCAGAAGTTGGGCCGGAAATACTCGCGCGATTCGTGCTGGCTGACCTCGGTGAAGTACTCGGTGAGCTCCTGCTTGCCGTTGCGCCAGGTGAAGTAGGTGTACGACTGGCTGAAGCCGAGCTTGGCCAGCTTGTGCATGATGCGCGGCCGGGTGAACGCTTCGGCGAGGAAGATCACCTCCGGATTCTTTTTCTTGATTCTCGAAATGCACCATTCCCAGAATTCAAACGGCTTGGTATGCGGATTGTCGACGCGGAAGATCTTCACGCCGTGGCCGATCCAGTGCTCGAACACGCTCGCCAGCTCTTCCCACAGGCTCTTCCACGCCTCGGTCTCGAACTCGAAGGGGTAGATGTCCTGGTATTTCTTCGGCGGGTTCTCGGCGTACTGCACCGTGCCGTCGGGCCGCCAGCGGAACCACTCCGGGTGGCTCTTCACGTACGGATGGTCGGGCGAGCACTGGAATGCGATGTCCAGCGCCACCTGGATGTTTCTTTCAGACGCTTTCTTGACCAGAAGCTGAAAATCCTCGAGCGTCCCCAGCTCCGGATTGATCGCCTTGTGCCCGCCCTCTTTCGCGCCGATCGCCCACGGGCTGCCGACGTCGCCGGGCTTCGCCGACACCGCGTTGTTCTTCCCCTTGCGCGCCGTGGTGCCGATCGGATGAACCGGCGGCAGATAAAGCACGTTGAAGCCGAGCTTCTCCACGTACGGCAGCACGTCGATCACGCCCTTGAAGCCGCCGAACGAGCGCGGGAACAGCTCGTACCAGGAACTGAAGCGCGCGCGCACCGGCTCGACCACGACTTCCAGGATCTTTCCAAACTCTTTTGATCTGCTTTCTTCGGGAGCGGGTAGATCCGTCGCCATGGCGGCGTCGAAGTCGGCGATTTCCGATCCCAGGAGCTGGGAGCCGATCTGCAGGTCGATGCTGAGGTCCTGCCCCGCCTCCTGGCGCTTCTTCAGGTCGCGCTTCCAGGTGAGGAAGGGATCGGTCCAGCCGCGCACCGTGTACTGGTAGCGGCCGAGCTTCTCGACCCGGAACGAAGCCACCCAGTGGTCGTTGTACCGGAACTCCATCGGCACACGCTGCCACTCTTTTTCCTCGGAATACTTGAAGAGAAGTTCCGTCGATACCGCGTCGTGTCCATCGGCGAACACATCGACGTGCACCTCGACCTCTTCGCCGATCACGCGCTTGACCGGATAGCGGCCGCCGTCCACCTGGGGACGGACCGATTCGATGACGACGCGCGCCGGCGCCGCCTGCAATTTTTCGCGGGACTTATTCAGGCTTGAAGAGGAGCACGCCGAGCGGCGGCAAGGTAAGCGTGAGCGAGTGGTGCAGGTCCTCGTACGGCATCGGCTGCGCCTCCACGCCGCCCTGGTTGCCCATGCCGCTGCCGCCGTAATACCCGGCGTCGCTGTTCAGGATCTCGCGCCAGCGCCCGCCCTGCGGCACACCGACGCGATAGTTGTAGCGCGGCACCGGCGTGAAGTTGAACACTGCGAGCAGCGGCGGGCTGTTCGGCGCCATGCGCAGGAACGAGAGCGCGCTCTGCTCCCAGTCGCCGCGCTGCACCCAGCGGAAGCCGTCCACGCTGAAATCGAGGCGGTGCAGGGCGGGATTTTCCTTGTAAGCCCGGTTCAGATCCGCGACCCAGCGCTGCACGCCCTCGTGGCGTTTGTCCGCATCCAGCGCGTGCCATTCCAGGCTGTCCTCGTGCGTCCATTCGCGCCGCTGGGCGAACTCGTCACCCATGAACAGCATCTTCTTGCCGGGATGCGCCCACATCATGCCGTACAGCAGCCGCACGTTCGCGAACTGCTGCCACGCGTCGCCCGGCATGCGGCCGATGATCGAGCCCTTGCCGTGCACCACCTCGTCGTGCGAGAGCGGCAGCACGAAGTTCTCGTGGAACGCGTACCACAGGCTGAAGGTGAGCTCGTCGTGGTGGTGCTTGCGGTACACCGGGTTGCGCTTGAAGTAGCCGAGGGTGTCGTGCATCCAGCCCATGTTCCACTTCATGCCGAAGCCGAGGCCGCCGACGTAGACCGGGCGCGATACCTGCGGCCACGCGGTCGATTCCTCCGCGATGGTCTGCACGTCGGGGAAGTCGCGGTACACGCCCTCGTTCAGGAAGCGCAGGAAGTCGATGGCGTCGAGGTTCTCGCGCCCGCCGTGGCGGTTCGGAATCCATTCGCCTTGCTTGCGTCCGTAATCGAGGTAGAGCATCGAGGCCACCGCGTCGACGCGCAGGCCGTCGGCGTGGTACTTCTCGAGCCAGAAATGCGCGCTCGAAGAGAGGAAGGCGCGCACTTCGTTGCGGCCGTAGTTGAAGATCGCGCTCGCCCAGTCCGGGTGGTGCCCCTGGCGCGGGTCGGAATGCTCGTAGAGGTGCGTGCCGTCGAAGAAGCCCAGGCCGTGCTTGTCCCACGGAAAATGCGACGGCACCCAGTCGAGGATCACGCCGATGCCGTTCTGATGCAGCACGTCGATCAGGTGCATCATGTCCTGCGGCGTGCCGTAGCGCTCGCTCGGCGCGAAGTAGCCGGTGGTCTGGTAGCCCCACGAGCCGTAGAACGGATGCTCCATGATCGGCATGAACTCGACGTGGGTGAAGCCCATGCGCTTCATGTAGTCGGCGAGCATCGGGGCAATTTCTCTTGCCGACAGGATTCTTCTCGGGTCGCTGGGATCTCTGCGCCACGACCCGAGATGCAGCTCGTACACCGACCACGGCGCGTCGAGCGCGTTGTGCCGCGCGCGGTTCTTCATCCACTCGCCGTCGTTCCATTCGTAGTCGAGCTTCCACACCACCGAGCCGGTGCGCGGCGGCATCTCCGCGCGGAAGGCGTAGGGGTCGAACTTTTCGGCGCTGTAGTTGCCGTCCTTCGCAACCACGCGGAACTTGTAGAGGCTGCCCTGCTTCGCTTCCGGCACCTTGGCGCTCCAGATGCCGGCATCGCTGCCGCGCATCGGATGCGCGCGCGGGTCCCAGCCGTTGAAGTCGCCGATCACCGAGACCTGTGCCGCGTTCGGCGCCCAGACTGCGAATTGCGTTCCGTCGCCAAGGAGGTGCGCCCCGAGCTTGTCGTAAAGACGGGTATGCGTACCCTCCCGGAACAGGTACAGGTCGTGACCGGTCAGAGCTATTGGGCGTTCAGCCAGAGTGGGCATCGTTAGCTAGGGATTGGCCTCTATACTTTTGAGCCATGCAGACGGACTACGTTCAGCGGTTTCTCTTCGAGAATCTGGACATTAGAGGGCGGCTGGTCTGCCTGACGGGGGCGTGGCAGGCCATGCTGGACGGCCGCGGCTACCCCGAAGATATCGCAGCTCTGCTGGGTCATACCACCGCACTCAACGTACTTTTGGGGGCGAATCAGAAGGGCTCCGGGCGGGTTACCCTGCAGGTGCAAGGCTCGGGCCCGGTCAAGCTCCTGGTGTCCGATTGCACCGCCGAGCTGCGAATCCGGGGAATGGCGACCTACGAGGGGCCCACCGGGGCCGCCCGGGAGCGGGATCTCCTCGGAAACGGCCGGCTATCGGTGACGCTGGAAGACGTCAAGAGCGGCCAGTTCTACCAGAGCCTGGTGCCGCTCGAGGGCGAGACCCTGGAGCAGATCTTCGAGCATTACCTGTCGCAATCCGAGCAGACCACCGCGTTCCTGCGCCTCAAGGCCGACGGCGGCGCACTCTGCGGGCTGCTGCTGGAGAAGCTGCCGAAAGCCGATGCGCGCGACCCGGACGGCTGGAACCGCGTCATCCACCTCGCCTCGACGCTGACCCTCGACGAGACGCGCGACGCGCAGCCCTACGACCTGCTCACGCGCATCTTCCCCGAAGAGCTGATGCGCGTGTTCCGCCTCTATGCGGTGGAGTACCACTGCCCGTACGACGAGGGCAAGGTGAAGGACATGCTGCTCGGGCTCGGGCGCGAAGAAGTCGAGTCGATCCTCGCCGAGCAGGGCGAGGTCGTGATCCGCAACGAGATGTGCAACCACGAGTACCGCTTCGACGCGAAGGCGATCGAAGAGCTGTTCGCCCTGCCACTAAAAAGCCATGATTTGCGGCTACCGTAAGGACATGAAAGCCATCCTCACTGCAAGCATCGCCCTAGCGCTCGCCGCGTGTAGCGAGCCGCCGCCTCCACCCAAGCCCGCCGCACCGGCCTCGCCGCCGCCGCAGGCCGAAGCCCCCAAGGCGCCCGCTTCCGAAGCGAAGGCGCCCGAGGCGCCCAAGCCCGATCCGAACAAGGAGCTCGCCAGCCGGGTGAAGCGGGCGCTCGAGGGCGAGGCGAAGATCCAGGCGGCCGGCATCGACGTCACCGCGACCGACGGCAAGGTCACGTTGTGGGGGACGACGGCAACCGCCGCGGAGCGCAACCGCGCCGGGCAGGCCGCCGCCAAGGTCGACGGCGTGACCTCGGTCGACAATCAACTCAAGGTGGTGAAGGGCTCCTAAGCCGAGGGCTTGGAAGCCTCGGCGCAGTCCTGGACGGTCTTCCAGAACTCGTCGACCGCGGGCTGCGAGAGCGGCACCTGGCCGGACTGGCCCGGGCCGGTCGACGCAGCCGGGCGCTGGACGCGCATCTCGGCGAAGCCGCCTTTCTCGCCTGCCTTGCCGAACGTGATCGCATAGTGGGTGAAGCCGTCCGAGTACCTGCCCTTGGCGCTGTTGAAGACCACGTAGGTGTCGAATCCCTCGGTCTTGAGCTTCGCCGACAGGCGCTGCTGGCTGCACTGCGCCACGGCCTGGTGCGAGGCCGGGAACGTGGTCATGCGGATCGGCTCGTTGCGCTGGATGTGACCGACCTTCGTGCACGCGCCGATCAGGTAGACCAGCAAGAAGATTCCCGCAACGCCTATCACTCGCTTCGTCATCTTCATCTCCCCTCTGTGGTTGTCAGCTGGCGGCCTTCGCCTGCGCCGCGCAGTCCTGCACTGTCGTCCAGTATTCGTTGATCGCGTCCCGCGCGGACGGCACGCGGCTGGCGGGCGGCACCCCCGGTCCGGGCGCCGGCGCGGGCCGCACCACGCGCAGCTCCGCGAACGAGCCCTTCTGCGCCGCCTTGCCGACCGTCACCGCATAGTGCGTGATGCCTTCCGCCTGCCTGCCCTTCACGCTGTCGTACACCACGAGGCGCTCGGCGGAGTCGGTCTGCAGCTTGCCGCCGAGGCGCTGCTGAATGCACTGCGCCGCCGCCTCGTGCGAGCCCGCGAACTTCATCATGCGTACCGGCTCGTTGCGCTGGATGTGACCGACGCGCGTGCATGCGCCGATCGCCACGGCGAGCAGAAAAACTGCAGCACTGCCGATTGCACGCGTCGTCATTTGCCGACTCCGCTCCTCCCATCCCCGCGGCCCATAGCGTAATCCGCCCGACCTATTGAGGGAATAGAGGTATCGATACATGATTGGAACCCTGAAGCGGGGATAGCTCAATGGCAAGAGCGCGGTCAATCCCCGATCGAGATCTGAGTCCGAATCTCAGTCCCCGCTCCAACTCCCCCCTCTAGCGATCCTGGCCCCCGGCCAGAGATCGTGACGGCTGCGCGCATATTGCGGCGGGTAGCCCAGCTCGACGCCGAATTTCTCCGCCGCGTGCCACACCCAGCGCGGGTTATCGAGGAACGCGCGCGCCATTACGACCATGTCGGCCTTGCCGGACACCAGGATCTGCTCGGCCTGCTGCGGGTGCGCGATCATGCCGACGGCCTGCACCTTGATCGCGGCCGCCTGCTTGATCTTCTCGGCGAACGGCACCTGGTAGCCCGGCCCCAGCGGGATGCGCGCCTGCGGCACCAGGGCGCCGCTCGAGGCGCAAACGTAGTCCAGGCCAATGCGCTCCAGCTCGCGCGCGTAGCTCACCGCGTCGTCGGGGCCCAGCCCGCCTGGCATCCAGTCGTTGGCGCTGATGCGCGCCCCCAGCGCCCGCTCGCGCGGCCAGACTTCGCGCACCGCGCGGGCAACCTCTAGCGGGAACTGCATTCTGTTTTTTCCATAACTGTCCCCCCGCTGATTGCTCAACGGGGACAGAAACTGGTGCAGCAGGTAGCCGTGCGCGGAGTGGAGCTCGACCACGTCGAAGCCGATGCGCTTCGCCCGTTCCGCCGAAGCGGCAAAGGCATCGACCAGGCCGCGGATTTCCGCCGTGGTCAATTCATGCGGCACGTGCCAGCATTCGCCGTAGGCGATCGCCGACGGCGCCACCGTGCGCCACGGCGACTGGTCCTCGCGCAGCCACTCGCGCCCTTCCCACGGCACCTGCGACGACGCCTTGCGCCCGGCATGCGCGAGCTGCACGCCGATCGGATTCTTCGACAGGCGCCGGCAGGCGTCGATCACGCGCTTCATCGAGGCCTCGTTGTGCTCGCTGTAGAGGCCGGCGCAGTTGTGCGTGATGCGGCCTTCGCGCGTGACGTGCGTCGCCTCGAGGATCATCAGGCCGGCGCCCGAATACGACAGGTGGCCGAGGTGCACCAGGTGCCAGTCGTTCATCGAGCCGTCGTCGGCCGAGTACTGGCACATCGGCGAGATCACGATGCGATTGGGCAGCGTGATGCCGCCAAGGTCGAGGGGCGTGAAGAGCTTTACAGCCATCGGCGCACTTTCCGCCGGTAGCTTTCGAACTCGGCGCCGAAGCGCGCCTGCAGCGCGCGCTCTTCGGGTCCGATCTGGAAACGATTCAGGTAGGCCACGAAGAGCGGGAGCATAGCAAGCGCCGCCCAGTTGGACACGATGCACGCCCAGGCGAGCAGCACCAGCAGCATGGCCAGGTACATCGGGTTGCGCGTCCATCGAAAGACGCCGCTGGTAACGAGCGCAGTGCTGGCTTCCGGGTTCAGCGGGTTGACGGTGGTCTTCGCGCGGCGGAAGCCGAGCACTGCCGACAGTCCGATGACGAGCGCGACGATAAAGAAAACCGCCGCAATGACCGCACGGCCCGGCAGCGTGAAATCGAGCGCAGGCAAAGCGATCAGCCACATCACCAGCGCGCACGCCGCCATCACTACCGGCGGCGGTATCCGGTGCTCAAGGAGCCGCGACAGAGATGTTTCTCTCGGCGAATGCCTTGCGGATCGCCTGCGCGAAAGCGGCCGCGCCCGGCTGGTCGCCGTGCAGGCAGAGCGTGTCGGCGGCTACCGCGACGCGCTTTCCGGAAAGGCTGGTGACGTAGCCCTCCTCCACCATCGCGAGCGCCTGGCGCACCGATTTCGCCTTGTCTTCGATCATGCCGCCCGGCTGGTCGCGCGGCGCGAGCGTGCCGTCGTCGGAATAGCCGCGGTCGGCGAACACCTCGCCGGCGACGGAAATGCCGGCGCGTTTTGCGATCTGAAAGTTCTTGCTGTTGGAAAGCACATAAAGCATCACACCGAGATCCTTGGCGGCGCGGACCATCGCCTCGGACAAGCCTTCGTCAATCGCGGCCATGTTGTACAAGGCGCCGTGGCACTTGATGTGGTGCAGCTTCACGCCGGCGGCGCGCGCGAATCCCTCGACCGCGCCCGCCTGGTAGACCACCAGGTCGTACATGTCCTGCGCGGAGATCTTCATCGGCCGGCGGCCGAAGCCCTGGATGTCGGGGAGCGAAGGATGCGCGCCGATCGCCACGCCGTGGTCCACGGCGAGGCGCACGGTCTGGCGGATGGTGGCCGGGTCGCCGCCGTGGAAGCCGCAGGCGATGTTCGCGGAGCTGATGTGCGGCATGACCTCGGCGTCGGCGCCCATCTTCCAGGCGCCGTAGCTCTCGCCCATGTCGCAGTTGAGATCGATGCTTCTCATCTCTTGCCGTATTCCCACGCGATGCCGCGCACTGCCGACTGCAGGCGCTCGCGCGCGTCCTTGCGCAGCTCGCCCGCGATCTCCAGGCTGCAGCGCGCGAAGTGTACCTTGCCGCCCGGCGCGAGCTGCGCGAGGCGCGCGACGTCCGCCGAGGCGATCTCGGCGATGCGCGGATAGCCGCCGGTGGTCTGGTGATCGGCCATCAGCGCGATCGGCACGCCGCTCGGCGGCACCTGCACCGAGCCGAGGCAGGTGGGGCCCGACAGGATCTCGTCGGCCTGCGGCCGTCCGAGCGGCGGCCCGCTCAGCCGAAAGCCCATGCGGTTCGACTCGGGCGCCACGCTCCACACCGTGTCGAGAAATGCGCGCTGCGAGTTCGCGTCGAAGCTCGCGTAATGCTGGCCGTCGATCACGTGCACCAGGATCGGCTCGCGATCGGGCAGCGTGAGCGGCGGCGCGGACCACTTCACGGTTCCTTCCTTGGTCTTCTTCAGCGCGGTAAAGCGCTCCGCCGCTTTCGGGTCGCGCAGCGGCAGCACGTCGCCGTGCTTGAGCGCGCGGCCTTCGAAGCCGCCGAACTGCCCCGGCAGGTAGGTGGCGCGGCTGCCGAGCACCGGGTCGACGCCGAAGCCGCCGGCGACCGCGAGGTAGGCGCGCGCGCCGCGCACCGCGCGGCCGACGTTGAAGCGCGAGCCCTTGCGCGCGAGCGCCGGCCGGTTGTGCGGAAAGCCGCCCTGGAACTCGGCGCCGCACACCGCGACCAGCGTGTCCTGCTCGAACTGCAGCTCGGGACCGATCACCGTGATCTCGAGCGCCGCCTCGTTGGGATCGTTGCCGACCAGCGCGTTGGCGAGCGCGAACGCCACCGGATCCATCGCGCCGCCCGGGCACAGCCCGACGCGCTGGTAGCCGTGCCGGCCTTCGTCCTGCACGGTGGTGAGCAGCCCGGGGCGCAGCACACGAACGGTCATTGGCCTGCCGCCATCTTGATGAACTCCGCGCGCGTGATCGCGCGGAAGCGCACGCGGTCGCCGGGCCACAGCAGGCTCGGTCGCTGCCGCCTGGCGTCGAACAGCACCATCGGCGTGCGGCCGATCACGTTCCAGCCGCCGGAGATGGCGTAGGGGTAGACCACGGTCTGCTCGTTGGCGATCGCCACCGAGCCCGCCGGCACCACCGCGCGCGGCGACGAGCGCCGCGGCACCGTGAGCTTCGGATCGAGCCCGCCCATGTAGGCGTGGCCGGGGGCGAAGCCCATCATCAGCACGCGGTACTCGGCCGCGGCGTGGCGCGTCGCCACTTCCTCGGGATCCACCTGGGCTTTCTTGGCGATTTCCGCCAGGTCGAGCGCGAACTCCTTCTCGTAGCACACCGGCAGCACCACCTCGCTGCCGGGGTTGTCCTTCGCCGCCAGCGCGGTCTTCATCGAATCGACGACCAGCGCGAGCGCTTCCTCCAGCGGCTTGCCCGGAAATTCCGCGTGGTCCGGATCGAAATGCAGCGCGAGTCCGCCGAGCGCCGGGACCACGTCGCGCACCCAGGGCACGTTACGCTTGAGAATCACCAGGCCGAGGCGCTGCACCACGCTGTTGACTTCGAGGTCGAGCGTCTCGGAAAACTCCACGTAAGCGGCGGAGTCGCCGAGCGGCACCACACTGAGGGGACCGATGTTGCGGCGAGCCAATGGTCTTCCTAGACGAAACCGAGGCGACTAATCGTTCGGTCCCTTCGGAACAGCAACGCCGATCATGCTGTCGCGGTTGACCAGGGTTGCGAGGCGCTCCTCGCTCCAGCCCTCGGTGCCGGCCGGACGCATGGGGAGAACGATGTAGCGCATGTCTGCCGTGGAATCGTGCACGCGGATCTGGGTCGCCTCGGGAATCTGCAGACCGAATTCTGCCAGCACCGCGCGCGGCTCGCGCACCATCCGGGAGCGGTAGTTGCGCGACTTGTACCACTCGGGCGGGATGCCGAGCAGCATGCGCGGATAGCACGAGCACAGGGTGCAGACGATGGCGTTGTGCACCTGCGGCGTGTTCTCCACCGCGAGCAGCTTGAGCGCCGGCACGTCGAGGCCTAGCTCCTCGCAGGCCTTGGTGCCGTTCTCCAGCAGGCGCTGCTTGAACCCGGCGTCCACCCAGGCGCGCGCCACCACTTTGGCGCCGCGCTCGGGGGTGCGATTGCGCATGTCCTCGACCGTGGCGTCGACCTGCTCCTCGGTGACGATGCCCTTCTCCACCAGCAGCTCGCGCAGGCTGATCTCCATGAGCTGGAAGTAGCTGAGCGGACGATAGTTGCCTTGGTCTTTCATGCCGGTTCAAGCCAGTGCTGGAAAATTTCGACCTCGAGCACGTCGTCCTCGTTCCCCCGGTAGTCGGGCCACACTTCCTTCTGCCGGAAGCGTACGCGATACAGCGGCAACTTCGGCAATCCGTCGCGCATCTGCGCCAGCTCTTCCGGGTTCGGGAACGCGCCGCAGATGCGCTCGACCGTGCCGGTACAGCCGCGGATGTAGTACGGCGTGCGCACGTGGCCGAGCGGATAGGCTTCCATGACCTTCACGCGCTCGCCGGGCTTGAACCTAGCTTCGTTCACGGACTTCGGCCATCTTGCGCGCCAGTTCCTCTGTAGTGATGACGCCGCGCTGGATCAGCGTCTGCGTGATCGAGCTGACCCAGCGGTCGTAGTAGTTCATGCGCTCATAGGCATCCGGCGGCAATCGCTCGATGTTCTTGCGCAGCTCGTCCACCGTGATCATGCGCTTCGCGCCCTTGATGCCGGACAGGATCATCATCAGCGCGTCGACGCGCCGCTCCCACAGCTCGTAATCGTGCTCGGTGTACTCCACCTTGCCCGCCGGCAGCCCGCCCATGTCGTGGTAGCCGCGGGCGCCCACTTCCTTGATCCTTGTTGCAAGTTCATAGGATGTGATGAGGCCGCGTTCGACCAGGCTTGCCGCGAGCGACATCAGCCAGCGCTCGTAGTAGCTCAGGCCGTCGTACATCTCCGGCGGCAGCGCCTCGATGTTCTTGCGCCGCTGGTCCACCGTGAGCAGCTTCTTCGCGCCGAGCAGCACCGCCATCGCGTCGATGCGCCGCTCCCACAGCTCGTAGTCGTGCTCGTCGCGCTCGACCTTGCCCGCCGGGCGGCCGCCGAGATCGTGGTGGCCGCGCTCGATCATTTGCCGGCGAACATGGGCGCCAGCATGCCGACGACGATCAGCCCGATGATCAGCGCGAGGAAGATCCACACCAGGATCGACGTCTTGTACTTGACGTGCGGCGTGGCGGCGATCACGTCCTGGTACTCCGGCGAATAGATCGTGCGGCCCTTCTTGGACAGGAAGAGGTACAGGATGTAGGCATTGATCAGCGTACCGATCGGAAAGCCGATCAGGCCGATGCAGGCGATCACGATGCCGACGATCCGTCCCCACGGCCGCAGCGCGCGCACGCCCCAGCCGGCGAAGGCATAGCCG
>Ga0207648_10000815_pt1 | contig 35275 bp, 24 predicted proteins | sample KBSMisM32_FD_184310 | JGI IMG/M metagenome (GOLD analysis project Ga0207648, IMG submission 184310) | Miscanthus rhizosphere microbial communities from Kellogg Biological Station, Michigan, USA - KBS Miscanthus M3-2 (SPAdes) (version 2) | ecosystem: Host-associated > Plants > Roots >... | reverse complement strand
CGTCACCCCCGGCAGCCCCGACAGAGACGACCGCGGCGGACGGCTCGTCGTGCTGGTCATGGACGACATGACCGGGCAGTTGACGTTGATCGCGCGGGCGAAGGAAGTGGCGCGGCGGTTCGTGACGCGGATGTCGCCGGGGGATCGCATGGCCGTGGTGATGCTCAACGGCGGCGCGATGGAGGCGACCAGCGATTCCGCGCGCCTGCTGCACGCCATCGACCGCTACACCGTCGGCGCGATGGGCGTGCAGACGGTGGACAACCTCGGCGTGCACGTGCTGAAGACGGTGGGCGCGCTCGCCGGCCAGATGGTGGAAGGGCCGCAGCAGCGCAAGGCGATCGTGATCATCGGCAACGGCGGCCTGCTCGATCGGCCGCTGCCGCCGCCGCAGGCCGGCCGCGACCTGCTGCCCGAGTGGATCGAGACGATGCGCACGCTGTCGATGGCCAACGCGAATGTCTACGTGATCGATCCGATCGGCGTGGGGCTGCGCACCGACGCCGGGAACAGCGGCTTCGCGCGCGAGACCGGCGGCGTCGCCTTCCTCAACACCAACGATCTCAACGGCGCCGCGGATCAGATCATGCGCGAAGCCGGCTCGTACTACCTGATGACCGTCGCCAGCCCGCCGGTCGGAGGCAGAGGGCTGCGCGAGCTCGAGCTGAAGAGCCGCCGCAACGGGGTCACGCTGCGCGCGCGCCGCGCGATCCACTGACGCCGCGGATGAACGCCACAGAAGAAGGCCACAGATAAACACGGATAAACACTGATCACGAATGAACAGCGAACGGCGGCACATGTCGATGCTGCGGTCGTACACGCCGGCCGACGCGCTGACCATCGGCAACGCGGCGTGCGGCACGATCAGCATCTTTCTCTGTCTCGACTACCTGGCGACCGACAGCCGCCGCTTCCTCTGGACGGCGTTCCTGCTGCTGCCGCTGGCGCTGGTGTGCGACGTGCTCGACGGCTACGTCGCGCGGCTGAACCGGCGCCGGCAGTCGGTGCTCGGCGCCGATCTCGATTCGCTCGCCGACGTGATCTCGTTCGGCGTCGCGCCGGCGGTGCTCGGCTTCACGCTCGGCCTGCGCGGCGGCTGGGACATGCTGATCCTCACCTACTTCGTCGTCTGCGGCGTCAGCCGTCTGGCGCGCTTCAACGTCACCGCGGACGCGCTCGCCGACGCGACCACCGGCAAAGTGAAGTACTTCGAGGGGACCCCGATCCCGACGAGCATCGCCCTCGTCCTGCTCCTGGGGCTGGCGTTCTATCTTGGCCGCACCGACGAGCAGCTCTGGTTCGGCGCGCTGCGCATCGGTCCCGCCACGCTGCACCCGATGTCGCTGCTCTACGGCCTCAGCGGCAGCGCCATGATCAGCGCGACGCTACGTATACCGAAACCTTAGCTCCCTGCGTACGTCAACACCACAACTCCGCAACTCCCAAAATCCAAAGGCAAAGGGCTCAACGCGCGCAATAACTCCCAAGGCCCAACGGCCCAAGCAGACGGACGACGATTACGTTTTTGTCGTTTACCTTGGATTTTGGGAGTTGAGGAGTTGGCGAATTGACAGCGAAGGGCGGGAGATGGCGCGGGCCCCCGAAGGGGCCCGGCCGAGACGAGTGCTAAAAGCGGAATGCCAGCAGGGGTGCAGGCCGTCGGCAGTGCCCGGCCGGGGGCGGTTCAGGCGGCCGGGTGTCGGCAGGATGACTCACTAGCGATGCTGCACACCTATGAGGGTGTCGTACCCTGCTGATCCGTATATGGCTCAAGGGTGCCTGCAAAAATGAAAGTTCTTTCATTTTCGCAACTTAGGGACGGGCGCTAGGCCGCCTTTTCGACCGGCAGCGGCTCCCGGACCTTCGCCACCTTCAGATCGCTGACCACCCCCACCAAGTTGAAGAGTTTCAGCGTGATCCAGGAGATGTCGAACTCGTACCAGGCGAGGCCGTGCCGAGCCGACACCGGGTGCGCGTGGTGGTTGTTGTGCCAGCCTTCGCCGAACGTCAGGAGGGCCACCCACCAGCTGTTCCGTGAGTCGTCCCGGGTCTCGAACCGGCGGGAACCCCACATGTGGGTCGCCGAGTTGACCAGCCAGGTCGCGTGCAGGCCGAAGACCACGCGCAGGAAGATGCCCCACAGCACCATCGGCCATCCGCCAATCGCCAGCAGCACGAACCCGAGCGTCGTCAGCGGCACCCAGTGGTAGGTGTTCAGCCAGCGGTAGAAGGGATCCCTCGCCAGGTCGGGCGCGTACTTGCCCATCAGCTCGGTGTTGTTGTGGTGCGTGTCGCCGAAGAGGATCCAGCCGATGTGGGCCCAGAACCCGCCGTCACGCGGGCTGTGCGGATCGCCTTCGTGGTCCGACAGCTGGTGATGCTGGCGGTGGGTGGCCACCCAGAAAATCGGTCCCCCCTCGAGCGTCAGCGTGCCGCACACCGCCAGGAAATACTCGAACGCCTTCGAGGTCCTGAACCCGCGGTGCGTGTGCAGGCGGTGATACCCGAGGCTGATGCCGAACCCGACCGCGGCCCAGTGCAGCGCCACGGCCACGGCCAGGCTCTGCCACGAGAAGAACCAGAACGCGGCGATCGCCAGCACGTGGAAGGCGACCATGAACCCGGCGGTAATTAAATTAAGAGTCGAGAGCGAATAAGCGGTGCGAACGGCGGCGCGCAAAGTTGTCAACGTGGCTCCTCAGCGTGTGGGGAGCCACCAACATAGCAGGGCGCGGCGGGGAGCATTGTAAGACTTCTGTACTCCCCTAAACCGTTGAAAAATCAGCCGTTTTTGCGCTCGAACTCCTTCATGAAGGCGACCAGCGCGTCGACCCCCGCCTCGGGGAAGGCGTTGTAGATCGAGGCGCGCATCCCGCCGACGGACCGGTGCCCCTTCAGCCCGTCGAGCCCGGCCGCGGTCGCCTCCTTGGCGAACTTCTTGTCGAGCTCTTCGCTGGGCAGGCGGAACGTCACGTTCATGCGCGAGCGGCAGTCCTTGTGCGCGTGACCGCGATAGAAGCCGGTGCGATCGATCTCGGCGTAAAGCTTGTCCGACTTGCGCCCGTTCGCCTTGTCCATCGCCGCGAGCCCGCCGTTCTTCAGCAGCCAGGTCATCACCAGGCGCATGACGTAGATGGGGAAGACCGGCGGCGTGTTGTAGAGGGACTGGTTCTCGGCGTGGACGGCGTAGTTCAGCATCGTGTGCAGCGACGCGGCGGAGCGCTGCAGCATGTCCTGCCGGACGATCACGATCGTCACCCCTGCCGGCGCGAGGTTCTTCTGCGCGCCGGCATAGATCAGCGCGTGCCTGGCGACGTCGATCGGACGGCTGAAGATGTCCGACGACATGTCGGACACGAGCGGCACGCTGCCGGTGTCGGGCAGCCAGTGGAACTCGGTGCCGAAGATCGTGTTGTTCGACGTCATGTGCACGTAGGCGGCGTTGGGATCGAGCTTCAGCTCTTCCTGCTTCGGCAGGCGCGTGAAGTTCTCGGACTCGGTCGAGCCGGCGATCTTCACGGCGCCGACCTTCTTCGCCTCCTTGACCGCCTTCTGCCCCCACGCGCCGGTGACGATGTAGTCGGCCGAGCCGCCGGGCGGCAGCAGGTTCATCGGCACCATCGAGAACTGCAGGCTCGCGCCTCCCTGCAGGAACAGCACCTTGTAGTCGTCGGAGATCCCGGCGAGCGCGCGCATGTCCGCTTCGCAGCCCTGGATGATGTCCTCGAAGGGCTTCGAGCGGTGGCTGATCTCGAGGATCGACATGCCGACGCCGGGCAGCGACAGCAGGTCGCGCTGCGCTTCCTCCAGGACCTCGAGCGGCAGCACCGCCGGTCCGGCGGAGAAGTTGAAAATCCGTGCGGTGGTGGTGGAAGTTGTCGCCATGGTCACTGCCTCTTTTACAGCGTCACGAGCTGCAGATCGAAGACGTCGCCGTTCTCGGTTTTGATCTTTTCACACAACGTCGAAGGGGGCTCGCCGTCGAGGTTGATGCGCGCGACGGCCGCCTCGGCCCCTTCGAAGACGATGTTCTCGGTTTCCTGCACGTTGAGGTTGGCCCGCCGCAGGTGATCGAAGACGTGGGCGAGGACGCCGGGGCGATCGCGATGGCGCACCACCAGCATGTGCGTGGCAGGCGTCCGCCGCGCCAGGTTGACCACGTTCGGCACCTGCCCGCTCTCCTTGTAGCTGCGGATGATGCGCACGGTCTCGGCGGCGATCGCTTCCTGCGCCTGGTCGGTGGAGGCGCCGATGTGATGCGTGCCGTAGACGCCGGGCAGGTCGACGAGGTCGTCCTTGAACGGCGCGGTCGCGGCCGCCGGCTCGCTGGCGTAGACGTCGAGGCCGACGCGGATGCCGCGCTCGGCCACTGCCGCCGCCAGCGCGGCGTGATCGACCACTTCGCCGCGCGCGGTATTGATGAAGATCGTGCCCGGCTTCATCTTCGCGAGCAGCGCCGCGTTGACCAGGCCTTTCGTTTCCGGGCCGAGCGCGAGGTGGACGCTGACGATGTCGGCGCGCGAGACGGCGTCGGCGGGCGTCGGGGCGAGCTCGATCGCGACGGCGCGCAGCGCGTTCTCGATGCCCATGTCGCGGGCCTCGATCTCGGTCAGCGATCGCTCCTGCCCGTCGAAACGGCGGCTCCAGATGATCACGTTGACGCCGAAGCCGGCGGCGCGGCGGATCATCTCCTGGCCGATGCTGCCGACGCCGAGCAGCGCGATGGTGCGGCCGTAGAGCCCCTGCGCCTTCGAGTATTCCTTCTTGTTCCACGTGCCGGCGCGCATCTCGCGGACGTTGTCGGGGATGCGGCGATCGAGCGCGAGGATCAGCCCGAACGCGAGCTCGGCGACGGCGATCGCGTTCTTGCCCGGGCAGTTCGACACGTAGATGCCGCGCTTGGAGGCGCCGGCCACGTCGATGGTGTTGTAGCCGGCCCCGGCACGCACGATCAGCGAGAGCCGCCCGGCGTCGAGCATCGGCGTCGTGACCTTGGTGCTGCGCACCACGAGCACGTCGGCGCCGCTCGCGGCGATGGCCTGCGTCAGCGCGTCGTCTTTCAGGTCGGGCTCGTAGACCACCTGGATGCCCGCGGCCTTCAGGCCGTCGATGCCGCTCTTTTCAAACTTATCAGCGACTAAAACTTTCATGAGGTCACGGTTTACGGCTCACGGTTCACGGTTGTCGGTCGTCGGTCGTCGGTCGTCGGTCGTCGGTCAGATCGTATGCACGAGAAGGCCGTCGCGCAGCTTCGGCTCGAACCAGGTGGACTTGGGGGGCATGATGCCTCCCTCGTCCGAGATCGCGATGAGGTCGTCGATGGTGACCGGATGCATGGAGAAGGCGACCGCGGCCTGGCCGCCGGTCACCGCCTTCTCGAGCGCGGCGGCGCCGCGCGCGCCGCCGACGAAGTCGATCCGCTTGTCGGTGCGCACGTCGCCGATCTTCAGCAGCGGCGCGAGCACGTGATGCTGCAGGCGGGCGACGTCGAGGCTGCCGGCGCGCGAGCCGTCTTCGGGCGCCGCGCCCGACAGGTCGAGGGCGTACCACTTCCCGGCGAGGAACATCGAGACCTCCCCCTTGCCGCGCGGCGTCGCGCTGCCCTCGCGGACCGGCACCGCCCGGCGCAGCGCGTCGAGGAACTGCTCCGGCGTCTGTCCGGCGAGATCCTTCACCGTACGGTTGTAGGGAAGGATCTGCATCTGGTTGTCGGGGAAGGCGACGGCGATGAAGGTGTCGGCCTCGCCGGCATCGCCGCGGCCGCGCAGTTCGGCGCGCGCGCGCGCCGCGCTGGCGGCGCGATGGTGGCCGTCGGCGATGTACAGCGCGGGGATCCGCGAGAAGGCGTCGACCACCTCGCCGGCTTCGCGTCCGCGCACCTTCCAGATCGTGTGGTGCACGCCGTCGTCGGCCCGGAAGTCGTAGATCGGCTCGTCGGCGGTGACCGCGCGGCACAGGCGATCGATGGTGTCGGCGCAGCGGTAGGTCAGGAACACCACGCCGGTCTGCGCCCGCAGCTCGATGATGTGGCGCGTCCGATCGTCTTCCTTGTCCGGACGCGTGCGCTCGTGCTTCTTGATCCGATCCTGCTCGTACTCGTCCACCGAAAAGCAGGCGGCGAGGCCGGTCTGCTCGTGCCCGCCCATCCGCAGCCGGTAGAAATAGAGCGACGGCTCGTCCTCGACGACCAACGGCGCGTCGTGCCGAAGCGTCGCGAGGTTCTCTCGCGCCCTGGCGTAGACGCCGGGCGCGTAGGGATCGGTGCCGGGCGGCAGGTCGATTTCCGAGCGCGTCACGTGCAGGAAACTCAGCGGGTTGCCCGATGCGAGCTGCCGGGCCTCGTCGGTGCTCACCACGTCGTAGGGAACCGACGACACGGCGGCCGCGTTCTCGCGCGACGGCCTCAACGCGCGGAACGGTCGGATGGCGGACATCCTGCGTATTCTATAATCTCGCTCGCCCTTCGAGTAATCCGCTGCAAGCTCACGCGGGAGGTCCTATGTGGTCAGTCCTCGTCGTCCTCCTCAGCGCGGCCGGCGCGCTCGCCCAGACACCGACAGGATCCATCGACGGAACGGTCCGCGACACGAGCGGCGCCGTCGTCCCCGGGGTCACCGTGGTCGTCATCCACCAGGAGACGCGCGCGAGCCGCGAGGTCGTGACCGACGCCCAGGGGTTCTTCACGGCGCCGCTCCTGCCGGTCGGCGCCTACACCGTCAAGGCCGACCTCTCCGGCTTCAAGGGCTTCGAGCAGCACGACGTGCGCCTCACCGTCGGCCAGACGCTGTCGCTCAGGATCGACCTGCGGCCGTCGAGCGTTGCCGAGTCGGTGACCGTCACCGCCGCGACGCCGGTGATCGAGACGACGCGATCGCAGGTCAGTTCGACCGTCAGCGAGACGTCGATCGCCAACCTGCCGGTGAACGGGCGCAACTTCATCGACTTCGCGCTGCTGACGCCGGGGGTCACGCGTGACGTGCGCACCGGCGACATCAGCTTCGCGGGGCAGCGCGGCACGCTGAACAGCCTCGTCGTCGACGGCGCCGACACCAACAACACCTTCTTCGGCCAGACGCTGGGGCGCACCGGATCCGGACGCGCGCCCTACCAGTTCAGCCAGGATGCGGTGCAGGAATTCCAGGTCAACTCCAACGCCTATTCGGCGGAGTACGGCCGCGCCGGCGGCGCCGTCATCAACGTCGTCACCAAGTCGGGGACCAATACGCCGCACGGATCGGTGTTCGAGTTCTTCCGGGACAAGGCGCTGAACGCCAACGACGCGATCAACGAGCTGAACAACCGGCCGAAGTCGCCCTACCACTACAACCAGTTCGGCGCCAGCTACGGCGGGCCGCTGCGGCGCGATCGGCATTTCATCTTCGGCAACTACGACGGGCAGCGGAACACCCAGCCCAACGACGTGTTCCTGACGCTGCCGGCAGGGACCGCGCTCGATCCGGCCGGCGCGGCAGCGTTCGCCCAGCTGCAGACGCTGGCGCACAGCTGGACGCGGACGCAGAACCAGGACGTGTTCCTCGTCAAGACCGACTCGGTGCTCACCGCCGGCAACCGCCTGACGCTGCGCTACAACCACCAGAACTTCAAGGGAGCGAACTTCGAGAACGGCGGGCCGCAGAACGCCGAGGAGCACACCGGCGCCTCGAACGTGCAGACGCGCACGTTCAACGGATCGGTGACGAGCGTCTTCAGCAGCCACCTGCTGAACGAAGCGCGCGGCCAGTGGGCGCGCGACAAGGAACCGGGGCTCGCCAACAGCGAGAAGCCGGAGGCGACCATCCGCCAGGGCGGATCGACGGTGCTGACCATCGGCCGCAACTTCTTCAGCCCGCGCGAGACGACGATCAACCGCGCGCAGTTCGCCGATACGCTCACCGTCATCCAGGGCGCCCACAAGCTGCGCGCCGGCGCCGACCTGCAGTTCGACCGCATCCTGAATTTCTTCCCGGGCAACTTCTCCGGCTCGTACACGTTCAACAGCCTGTCCTCCTACGCCACCGGCGCGCCCAGCGCCGCCGGCGAGCGGTACGTGCAGGCGTTTGCCGGTGACGGCACGACCGGCGCCACCACGCATCCCGACATCGACGAGTACTCGTTCTTCGCGCAGGACGAATGGCGCCTGCGCCCCGACATCACGCTCAACGCGGGGCTGCGCTACGACGTCCAGCAGTTCGCGAAGCCGCAGGTGCGCAATCCGGATTCGCAGCTGGCCGCCGCCGGCATCGACACGAGCCATCTCGCCACCGACACCAACAACTGGGGACCGCGGCTCGGCGTCGCGTGGGCGCCGTCAGGGCGGGCCTACGTCGTGCGGGCCGGCTACGGCCTCTTCTACGGCCGCACGCCGTCGATCATGGTGGGCACGGCGCACTCGAACAACGGCATCAACGTGCAGACGATCACCTTCACCGGCGCGCAGGTGCCGACCTATCCCAACACGCTCTCGGGCATTCCCGGCGGCGTGGCGCTGCCCAAGCCGACGATCTTCGTCTTCGACAACGGCTACCAGAACCCGCGGCTGCAGCAGGCCAGCACCGGGTTCGACTACGCGCTCGGCCCGACGACGTCGCTGACCGTGAACTACCTGTTCGTGCACGGCGATCAGCTGTCGCGATCCACCGACATCAACGTCGGCGCGTCGAGCCCGTTCGTCTTCGTCGTGCCCTCCACCGGCGAGCAGTTCATCCACTACCGCTTCGCGGCCGGTCCGTTCACCAGCTTCGCGCGCATCATCGCCTTCCAGAGCAGCGCCGAATCCACGTATAACGGGCTGACCGTCGAGGTGAATCGCCGCTTCTCGAGCGGCCTGCAGGGGCGGGCGGCCTACACGATCGGGAAGGTCACCGACACGGTGCCCGACGCGACCGCGGTCGTGCCCAGCAGCGCCGACGACGCGAAGTTCGCGTCCAACCCGGCGGACTTCGACGCCGATCGCGCCCCGGGCAACAACGACCAGCGCCATCGCCTGGTGATGAGCGGCGTCTACACCAGCAATCCGACGCGCGGAAAGCTGCTCGGCGGCTGGACGTTCGCGGCGATCCTGACGGCGGCGTCGGGGCAGCCCTACAGCGCCTACGTCAGCGCCGACATCAACCTGGACGGCAACAACCGCAACGACATCGCGCCCGGCACGACGCGCAACCAGTACCGCCTGCCGGCGCAGGTGTCGTTCGACCCGCGGATCGCCCGCGACATCGCGGTGGCCTCGGCGAAGGTGCAGCTGATCTGGGAAGCGTTCAACCTGTTCAACCGCGACAACGTCAACGGCGTGCGCACGACGCTCTATTCGGCCAACGGCGCGACGCTGACGCCGGTGACGAACTTCCGCGAGCCGATCCTCTCGAGCGGACCGCGCATCATGCAGCTGGCGGTGAAGCTGCTCTTCTAGGTTGAGGTCCTCGGGGAAGCGTCGCCGTTATCTGGCGGTGGCGGCGACGGCGTCCGGTTTTGGCCGCGGCCCCTCGGCGAGGGCCGTCGTCAGGCGCGACAGCAGGCTGGTGCGGGCGGACGTGAACGCGGCGAGCTGCGTCGAGGGGATCGGTTCCCCGGGCGCCTGCCGCGAGTGCACGGCGAGCGGATTGACGAAGACGCCGTTCTTCTTCAGGCGATAGTCCAGGTGCGGCCCGGTCGCGGAACCGGTCATGCCGACGCGGCCAATCAGCTGGCCCTGGCCGACGTGCGCGCCGGCGCGGATGCCCGGGCCGAAGGCGGACAGGTGCAGGTAGTAGGTCTCGAAGCCGCCGGGATGCGTCAGCCGCACCATGTTGCCGCTCGCGCCGCTGTAGCCGGCCGAGACCACCGTGCCGTTCGCCACCGCCACCACCGATGCGCCGATCGGCGCGCCGTAGTCGACGCCGAGGTGCGCGCGATAGACGTGATCCACCGGATGGAAACGTCGCATCGAGAAGCGTGACGTGATGCGCGGCTCGAACTTCAGCGGCGACTTCAGGAAGAACCGCTTGAGCGAGCGGCCGTTCTCGTCGTAGTAGGCCGGCTTCCCGGTCGCCGGATCGGTCCAGCGGAACGCGGTCAGCGTCCGGCCGTCGACGACGATCGACGCGCCGAGGATCGCGCCGTAGTTGGAGAACTGCGAGTCGTGGAACGACTTCTCGAAGAACACCTTGAAGCTGTCGCCCGGCTGGAGCTCGGTCTGGAAATCGACCTGGCCGCTGAAGATGTCGGCGAGATCCAGCGCCAGGGCGATCGTCTCGCCGGCGCCGTCGATGGCCTCGATCAGCGACGTGTGGCCGGCGTCGATCCGCGCGTCGATCCCGGTCAGCTCGGTCTGCTTCTCATAGGGCAGGACGCGCGCGTCGAGCGCGTCCGGCTTGTCGCGGTTGACGTTGACGATGCGCAGGAAGCGATCGGTGTCGATCTGGTACTCGAACTCGCGCAGCAGCCCGTCCAGCGATCGCACCAGCCGATAGGGGCGCCCCTCGCGAATCTGGCGCGGGTCGAAGACCGCGCGCGCCACGTTCACCGCTTCGGTGACCAGTTGATCCTTCAGGCTGTTGGCGCGCAGCAGGCTGTCGAGCGTCGCGTGCCGCGGCACGAACGCCTGGATGGTCTCGGTCTCGCGCGGCAGCAGCACGTCGGGCCGCGGGCGCCGCTCCGGCGCCGACGGCTCGGTCCGCGCACACGCCCCCGCGAGCAGGGTCGCCGCGCCCAGGACTGCGAGTGCCGCTCTCCGCAAGATGAGGGGGAGTTTACCTGAAGACGATGCGGAACAGTTCCCTGTGGAAGAAGTTCTTGGGGCGGGACTGCTGACGGCGGGCCGGGCTCCGCTTCGCCGCCGGCGCAGGGCGCGCCGCCGCCTTCGCCGGGGCTCCGGCGCCCAGGGGCGCGGCCGCCGGGCGAGCCGCGGGGCGACGCGGACGGACCGCGACCGCCGCCGCGACGGGGCGGACGTCGACATCAGTGCGCGAAGGCTCGACAGCAGCAACTGGAACTGGGGCAACGTCCTCTTCCCTGGGGGCCGAATTCTCCGTGACCGCCGAATCCTCCACGACCTGCGGCGGCCTCCCGCCTCGCTCGCGCACCATCGTGACCGTGGCGAGCGCGAGCAGCAGGATCGCGGCGATCCCCACCACCCACGGCATCCAGTGGTGGCGCGACTCGGGCATCGGCGCGGGGCGCGGCGCGATCGCCACCGTCGCCGGCGGCATCGGCACCGGCACCAGGCCGTTGGCCGTCACCATCTGCGTCTCGAACACCGCCGCCGCTTCCTCGACGAGCGGCCACGCGATCGAGAACACGACGCCTTCGTCGAGGCCGGCGGCGCGGGCGTAGCGCACGATGCGCTCGCGCGCCTCGGTGCGCGGCCAGTTGCGGAAGTAGCCCCACTCGAGCTCGCGCAGCACCGTTGCCGGCACCTGCGAGGCGCCGGCGATCTCTTCCAGCGTCAGCCCCGTCGCGCGTCGCGCGCGCCGCACGTCCGAGATCGTGAGCTGGCGGGCGCCGGCCTCGGCCTCGCCCGTTTTCTCCTCCCACGCGCGGAACAGGCAGCGCACGCTCGCGCGCAGATCGGGCGCGGCGAAGCGATCCAGCGCGTCGGCGAACTCGTCGATCGACGCAAACGGCGGCAGGTCAACCGTGCCGAGCGCGCGCGCGATGACCAGCCGCAGCCCGCCGCTCGCGCGAAGCTCAGGCGAGGCGTCGAAGCCCGGCAGGATGTCGGCGAGCAGCTGCGCCATGCGCGCCACTTCCGCATCGCGCGTCATGAACGGTCCTTCGACGACGACGTCGCCGTCGCGCGTCAGACGGATGATGCCCGGCGACGGCACGCCGCGCAGCTCGCCGCGCGCCACGCGGCGGCAGAGCGACGACACGAGCGCAACCGCGTCCGCGGGGTGAAGCCTGATGTCGGCGGCAGCCAGCTCCGCCAGCGAAGCACGCAGCGTCATGCGCGGCATGACTGCGAGTTCTCTGCCACGCACGGACGAGCGTTTGGCGTTGCCCGTTAACGGCTTACGGTCAGCAATTAACGGCGTGCGGCGGCCGGCGCGCCGCCTACGGATCAGTCGCGATACGGCCGCGATGACGTGCAGACCATGCAGCTCTTACACGGCCGTTCAATACGCACTCAGTGCTGGCGGCTGATGTTGATCTGGATCATCTTCCGGTACTTGACGGGCTTGCCCCCCAGCGTCGCCGGCTGATAGCGCCACTCGCGCGCCGCGGTCATCAGGTCGGCGTCGAACACCGGATGCACCGGCTGCCGGATCGCGACGAAGGTCACGCGACCCTGCTCATCAATCACCACTTCCACGACGCCGGTGTCCTTGGCCGCCTGCTTGACGTTCGGCATCAGCCGCGGCATGTCCTGGCGGATGACCACCGCCGGCGTGACGTCCTTGTCGAGCATCGTGTAGATGCGGTTGGGCTCCGCCTGCGGCGCGGCCGGCGCGGGCGCCGCCGCCGGCGCCGCGGGCTGCGGCTTGGGCGGCTCGGGCGGCGGGGCCATCGCGGCCACCGCGAGATCCATGAAGCCGGTGGCCAGCGTCCGCAGATCCGGCAGCTTGCCGCCCATGTCGGGATCCTCGATGAGCGTGATCACCTGGCGGAACTTCTCCGCCGCGACCGGATAGTTCTTGCGATCGAAGTCCGCCTTGGCCTGCGTGTAGCGCGACGTCGCGATCTCCGGCAGCAGGCGGCGGCGCACGTCCGAGAACGCCGTACGCACGCGCGGCGACGCGTCAGACTCGCCGGGCAGATACGTCGGGTCGGCGGTCACGACCGCCGCGATCGCGCTCTCGGCTTCGCTGCCGCGGCCGAGCGCCAGCAGGCAGAGCGACCGGTACTGCTCGATCGACTTGCGGTCGACGGGCGCCGCGGCGCCGTCGGCGGGACGGACGTCGTTGAGCACGGCGAGCGCCTCGTCGTAGCGCGCGGAGGCGTAGAGATCGCGCGCCGTGGTGACAACGTCCCGGCCTGGCACCTGCCCGAACGCCGTGTGCGCGAAGGCGGCCAGCAGGAACGGGGCGATGAGTCGTCGTGCTGGTGAGGACATGGGTCTTACTCCTGCTTACTGCTGCTTCATATCCACGCTGAGGCGGACCGGAGCCTTCAGCGTGACCGAGACGGCCTGCCGCTTTTCGCCGAACTGCGGATGGCGGAACACGACTTCGTGCGGGCCGATCGAGATCGGCAGGTTGCCGATCGGGGTGTCTCCGACCTTCTTGCCGTCGACGTAGACTTCCGCCCACGGCGACGCGTTGACGTTCATCACGCCCTGCGGGAACTCCACGGTGATGGGGGCGACTTTTCCGGGCGGCACCTGGATGGTGCGCGTCACCCGGTAGCCGAGCGTGTCGTTCACCAGCTCGACGTCGTGGCGGCCGACCGCGAGCATGATCTTGTCGGAGTCGGTGGTGCCGATCAGCCGTCCGCCCTCGCGGATCTCGATCGAGACCGGCGCCTTCACCGAGATCCAGCCCGAGACCGGACCGGGCGTCGCGGTGGACACCGGCGCGAGCACGGACGAGGTCACGCCCGCCTGGATGACGACGCGCTGCTTGACCGCGGGGCCGCCCTCGGCCTGCAGCACGACTTCATGATCGCCGGGCGCGAGATCGGCGACGCTCACCGGCGCCACGCCATGATCGACGCCGTCCACGGTGACGCGCGCGCCCGCCGGATCCGACTGCACGAGCAGGCTGCCCGCCGACGGCGTTTCCGGCAGCTCGAGATACTGCGAGGCTTCCGAGCCCGCCGCCACCGTCACCGGCATCACGCGCGGCACGCCGCGGCCGCGCAGCTCGACGATGTGCGACCCGGCGCTGAGCGAGATGCGCGCCGGCGTGTTGCCGTGCGCCACGCCGTCGACGAACACGGCCACCCCCGGCGGGTTGGTCTGCACCGACAGCGATCCCATCGTCGGCACCGCCGGCTTGCGGTAGGCGCGCATCGCGATCACGCCGCCTTCGGCGAGCGCGAGGATCGCGAGCCCGGCCACCGCCATGCGGCGCCAGCCGGTAAAGCGCTTCGGCGCCGGCGCCTCGAACGCCGGCTCGAACGCGTCGTGCTTCGTCTCGGAGCCGGGCAGCGGCGGCAGATCGAAGTCGCGCAGCAGCTCGGTGAGATCCTTCGGCTCCTCTTTCGCGCGAGCCGGCGTCGCGGGTTCGACAGTCGCCTTCGGTGCGCTGAATGCCGGCCCCTCGACACTTACTCTCGCTACGCTCGGGGCGGGCACCTCGAACGCGGGCTTCGCGGTGTTGGCGACCGCCTCGCCGACACGCGCCTTCACCGAGCTCGCGATCTCGTCGACGGTCATCTTCGGCTCGACGTTCACTTTCGCTGTGCTCGCCGCGGGCGGCTCGAAGGTGCTCTTCAGCGCGCTGGCGAAGGTCGGATCGATCGCCGGCTTCGGCGGGAACGGGGCATCGAACGCGGCCGGCGCCGGGATCGGCTCGGCGGCGCGCGGCGGATTGATCACCGACTGCGCCGGCGCGGACGCGGGCGGCGGAGGAATGACCGGCGACATCGCCGCGAACGACGGCTTGATGCCCTCGAGCTCCTCGAAGCGCCCCTCGGCACTCGATACGCTCGGGGCAGGTGGTTCGACGCTCACTCGCGGCGCGCTCACCACAGGCACATCGATGCGCGGCTTGGGCGCGGTCGGCGCCGACGAATCGAGGAACTCGCGAATCACGTTCGGCGTCGGCGCGGGCGGCGGATCCGGACGGCGCGGCGCCGCGCTCGGGATCGGCGTCGAGATCGCGGCCTCGACCGGCTTCGGCGCGCCCGGACCGAGCGGATCGAGCATCACGGCGATGTAGCGGGACAGGAAGGTCTCGAGCGCGACCGGCGCGGCGACGAAGCCGGAGTCGTCCGACAGCGCCTCTTCGAGCGCCGACTGCGCCTCGGTGGCGTTGGCGAAGCCCTGGCGCGGATCGAGCTGCAGCGCGCGGGCGATCCACGAGTGCAGCGCCTCGGGCAGCAGCTGGTCCTCCATGCCGGCGGTGCGCGCGCGCGCCTCGCCGAGCAGCTGCCCGGCGCGGTGCGGGTATTCCTGGTCGCTGACGGGACGGCCGAGCACGAGCGCCAGCGCGATCAACCCCATCGCGGTCACGTCGGCGCGATGATCGAAGCGGGCGATGCCGGCGCTCATCGGCACGGCGACGCGCAGCTCGTGCCAGAGCCGCTCGCGGTTGAACTGCAGCTGCTCGACCGCCGAGCCGAGCACGTGCTCGACGACGATCAGGCGGGCCCGCGGCGTGACGATCAGGCGCTCGGGGGCGAGGATGCCGTGCGCGACGTCGCGCGCATTCTCGTGCAGCAGCGCGATCGACGGCACCAGCTGGCGCAGCAGGCACAGCGCCGCATTGAGATCGAGCTGCAGGCCGCGGGCGTGCGCGACGCGGAGCATCTCCGAGAGGCGGATGCCCTCGACGTGATCGGACACGATGGCCAGACCGGTCGGGTGCCGGTCGATGCGGCGCACCCGCGCGTAGTAGGCGTGGCGGAAATTGGCGAGCCGCGCCGCGCGCTCGCGCAGGGCGAACTCGAAGGAGGGCACCGACAGCAGCTTCGGGCGGACCCGGAGGATCTGCAGCAGGTCGCCGGTGGCAGCATCGACGGCGACGACACGCTCGCCCATGCCATCCGAGAAGAGTGGCGCCTCGGGCTGTTCGGCGGTCGCAGATAGCGGTGTCATAGGGCCTCTCGGTGGACGACGGTCCTCGCCTCGATTGGATTCCAGACCGCCTGTGCAACCGCCGGTCCACGCACACCCGCGCACACCCATGTCCCGCAACCCTCAGGGGAAGCGCGAGATCAGCGGCGTTTCGTGCATGCAACGCGGTTTCGGTCGTTTACAACGATGTCGGCCCGTTTGCGTTTCTGTGATCAACTTCCTATCCTTCTCGCCGGAGGACGGGAATGAAGCGAACCATCATCGCGCTCGCGGTCGCGGCGGCCGCGGCGTCGTTTCCTATCGGCGCCGCCAGTGAAAAGATCGATTACGACGCCATTTCCAGGATCAAGGCCCAGGGCCTGAACCCGGCGAATTCGCAGGTCATGGACATCTCGAGCTGGCTGACCGACGTGCACGGCCCGCGGCTCACCGGCTCCCCCAACATCCAGAAGGCGGCCGAATGGGCCGCGGCGAAGCTGACGGAATGGGGGCTGCAGCACGTGGCGCTCGAGCCGTGGGGCGATCGCAACGGCTTCGACCGCGGCTGGGCCAACGAGAAGTTCTACATGGCGGCGGTGTCGCCGCAGGCCTTCCCCATTCCGGGCACGCCGACCGGCTGGTCGCCGGGGACCAACGGCCTGGTGCGCGGCGACGTCGTCCTCGTCACCGAAACGACGCAGGAGGACCTGCAGAAGTACGCCGGGAAGTTGAAGGGCAAGTGGATCCTGGCGCAGGCGGCGCCCGACGTGGCGGCCTTCTGGTCGGCGCCGGCCACGCGCACCACGCCGGAGGAGCTCGAGCGCATGGAGCTCGCGGCGAACCCGGGGCCCGAGTTCGGCGTCGCCAACCCGAACGCCGCCGGACGCGGCGGCGGCCGCGGCAACTTCGGGCAGCCCGGCTTCAACCGCAATGACTGGTTCAGGAGCGAGGGCGCGGCGGGCCTGCTGTCGACGGCGCCGCGGGGCCACGGCATCTACGTGATCGGCGGCAACCGCGCCACCGATCCGGCCAGCGCGATTCCGCAGATCTCGATTCCGGCGGAGCAGTACGGCCGGCTCGCGCGAATGCTCGCGAAGAACGTCCCCGTGACCATCGAGGCCGACATCAAGAACACCTACACGCCCAACCCGCCGATGTTCAACGTCGTCGGCGAGCTGCCCGGTACCGACAAGGCGGACGAAGTGGTCATGCTCGGCGCGCACTTCGATTCGTGGCACGCCTCCACCGGCGCCACCGACAACGCGGCGGGATCGGCGGCGATGATGGAAGCGATGCGCATCCTGAAGCAGAGCGGCGTCAAGCTGCGGCGCACGGTGCGCATCGCGCTGTGGACCGGCGAGGAGCAGGGGCTGATCGGATCGCGGGAGTACGTGAAGGCGCATTTCGCCGCGTGCAGCGATCCGGCGCCGGCGGGGCGCGGCACCGGCGCGCCGCCCGCGGCGCCCGCGGCGGCGGCTGGCGGCCAGCAGCCCCCGGCCGGGCAGCGCGGCGGCGGCCGCGGCGGCTGCCAGACCGGCTACACCTTCAAGCCCGAGCACGCGAAGTTCGCCGGCTACTTCAACATCGACAACGGCACCGGCGCGATCCGCGGCGTCTACCTGCAGCAGAACGACGCCGTCGCGCCGATCTTCCGCGAGTGGATGGAGCCGTTCCGCAGCATCGGCATGACGTCGCTGACCATCCGCAACACCGGCGGCACCGATCACGGATCGTACGACGCGGTCGGCCTGCCCGGCTTCCAGTTCATCCAGGACGAAGTGGAGTACGACACGATGACCCACCACACCAACCTGGACTCGTACGAGCGGCTGCAGCCGGGCGACATGATGAAGAACGCCACGATCGCGGCGTCGTTCGCCTACCTGGCGGCGAACCGCGACGAGAAGCTGCCGCGCAAGCCCATGCCGGCGCCGGCGGCGGGACGCGGCACCGGGCAATAGGGCTGAGTGATCCCCTGAGTGAACATGGTTCGGCGGCGGCCGCGGGATCTCGTTCCCGCGGCCGTCTATCTCCTCGTCACGCTCGCCTGGTCCTGGCCGCTTCCGCTTCATCTCACCAACCGGTTCACGCACGACCCCGGCGATCCGCTGCTCGTCACCTATTTGATGTGGTGGAACGCGCAGGCCGTGCCGCTGACGCACGCGTGGTGGAATGCGCCGTACTACTGGCCGATGCACGACGCGCTGGCGCTGACCGAGCACCTCGCCGGCCTGTCGCCGCTGACGACGCCGCTGCAGTGGCTCGGCGCGTCGCCGCTGACGGCGTACAACATCACCTTGATCGCCGCGACGTGGTGGTGCGCCCTCGCGGCGCATGCGCTGCTGAGGCGCCTCGGCGGATCGCGGGCGGCGGCGTACTGCGCCGGCCTCGCGTTCGCGTTCGCGCCATATCGCATCAGCCAGCTCGGGCACCTGCAGCTCTATGCCTGCTGGTGGCTGCCGCTGATGCTGCTGGCGCTCCATGCCTACTACGAAGAGCGGCGGGCGCGCTGGCTCGTCCTGCTCGGCGCCGCATGGGCGCTTCAGGGACTGACCAACGGGTACTTCCTGTTCTTCGTGCCGGTGCTGGTCGGCTGGTGGCTGCTCTGGCATACCCGGCTTCGCCCGGGCGACGGCGGCGACGGGCCGCGCGCCGGACTCGGCGCCGCGGGACGCGTGCTGTTGGCCATGGGCACGGCCGCGGCCGCGCTCTCGCCGTTCCTGCTCAAGTACCGCACGTTCATGACCGCGCAGGGGCTCACACGGACCGTGGGGGAGATGACCTCCTACAGTGCGAGGCTCGGCTCGTTCACGAGCGTCACGCCGATCCTGCGCTTCTGGCACTCGCCGGTGTCGGACTCGTCGGAGCAGTACCTGTTTCCCGGGTTGACCGTGCTGGCGCTGACGGCGGCCGCCGCCTTCTTCGTCACCGGGGCCTGGCGCGACCGGCGCTACCTCTTTTATGTATCGGCGGCGATCCTGATGGCTCTCTTCTGCGCCGGCCCGGCGCCGTCCGTTGGATCGCTGTCCGTGCTGTGGCATCCGTATACGTGGCTCACGCTGCTGCCCGGCTTCAACGGGCTGCGTGTCCCTTCACGCTTCTTCATGCTCGCGGCGCTCTGTCTCGCGGTGGCGGCCGGCCTCTCGCTCGACGCCCTGGGTCGTCGCGCCGGACGGTGGCGTCCGCTTCTCGTGGCGCTCGCGTGTGCCGGCCTCGCCGTCGACGGCGCGATCGCCGGCATGCCGCTCGGCGTCCCGCCGCAGGCTCTGGAGATTGATCGCTCTCGCGAGGCGGGCGCGCGCGTGCTGACGCTTCCCGTCGGGGACGCACGCGTCAACGTGTATGCGATGTACCAGTCGATGGCGCACCGCCTGCCGCTGGTCAACGGCTACGCCGGCTTCGTGCCGTCGCACGCCGACGTGCTCGAGTGGGCGTTGCGGCGCAGTGACGCCACCGTGCTGACGGAGCTCCGCCGCGGCCATCCGCTCTACGTGGTGGTGGCCTCGACCGAGGAGTCGGGGACGTGGACCGAGTTCATGAACGCGCAGGCGGACGCGGAGATCCTCGGCGTTCGCGGCGGCGGACGCCTCTACCGGATGCCGGCGGCGGCCTACGCGCGCGAGCCGCGGCCGGGCACGGCGCTGGCGCACGTGCGCGTGGCCGCGAACGACGACTGGCTGACCGCGGATCTGGGCGAGCCGACAGAGGTTCGCGGACTGGAACTGCGGGTCGGGGCACGGCTGCTGCGTCTTCCTCGCGATCTCGCGATCGACGTCTCAGTCGACGGCGCGCAGTGGACGCGCGCGTTCGAGCAGCGCCCCGGCGGGCTGGCGTTCCTCGGCGCGCTCGCCACCCCGCGCACCATCCCGATCCGCGTCGATCTCGGCGACGTCCGCGCGCGCTACCTGCGGATCAATGCGCCGCTGCTCGGGACGCGGGCCCTGACGGTCTACGCTCCCTGACGATTCGCCGGACCGAGACGCGCCGAGGCTATCGATTCGCCGCGGTGTCGCGCAGCGCGTCGAAGAGGATCTGGATCGCCGGCCCGAGCGCGTCGACCGGCATGAACTCGCCATCGCCGTGCATCGAGAGAATCGAGGCGGCGGGAATGATCCCGGTGAAGATGCCGTAGCTCTTGACGCCGTGCGGCCGGAAGCCGTTGGCATCGGTCCCGTACGGCACCGTCATCGGCGTGACGATCGCGTCGGGATGCTGCCGCTTGATCGCGGACTCGAGCGCGCGATAGAGCGGCGTGTCCTGCGCGCTGACGCGCGGATCTTCCCCTTCGTAGGTGACTTCGATCTTGATTGTCGGATCGTCGAACCGCCGCGTCAGCTCCGCGATCCATTGCGCGGCGGTGGTGCCCGGCAGCAGGCGGCAGTCCAGCGTGGCCTCGGCGACCGAGGGGATCACGTTGACCCTCGGCGGGTCGCCGACGCCCGAGCGCAGGCTGGTCAGCGAGATCGTCGAGTGCTGGATGGCGTTGTTGAACTTGTTCTCGGTCAGCGGGCCGCCGATCCGCTGCTTCATCGTGTCGACGACCGGGAAGGGCGCGGCCGCCATCGGCTCGGCGAAGAGCCGCGCCAGCGCGCGCATCAGATGCTCGTTCGGGTTCTGCCCGTGCGGCTGCGAGCCGTGGCCGGCGACCCCTTCGGCGCGCAGCTTGAGCCACATGATCTTCTTCTCCGCCACCGAGATGCCGAAGACCAGCTTGCCCGCGGTGAACATGTCGCGGCTGCCGAAGCCCCCTTCGTCGATCACGTACTCGGGATCGAGCTCGGCATAGTGGTTCTTGCGCATCCACTCCGCACCCATCGCGCCGCCGACTTCCTCGTCGGGCACGAACAGCAGCAGCACGTCGCGCGTCAGCGGCACTTGGAGCCGGTGCAGCATGATGAAGGCATAGAGGTACGACGTGCCGATCCCCTTCATGTCGATCGTGCCGCGGCCCCACATCCTGCCGTCCGCGATCTGCGCGCCGAACGGATCCACCGACCAGCGCGATGGATCGGTGGGGACGACGTCCATGTGGCTTTCGAGGAGGATCGCCTTGCCGCCCGTGCCGTTCCCCTTGAGCCGCGCCAGGACGATCGAGCGGCCGGGCCCCGATTCATAGCGCGTGACGGGAATTCCCTCGCGCTTCAGGATGTCGATCAGGAAGTCGGCCGCCTTCGTGACGTCGCCCGGCGGGTTCGACGTGTTGATGCGGACGTAGTCCTGGAGTGTCTTGATCGCGTCGCGTTCGACGGCCTTCCAGTCCGGCTGCTGCGCGGCCAGGCGGATGGAGGCGAGAAGGGCAATCGCGAGGAGGGCGACAAGGTGTCGGCGCATGCAGGGCGATTCTACGCCGTCCCGATCTTGAGCATGCGTCGATCGACGCGCCAGTCCATGACCGATCGCCAGAGCGGCGGCGCGAGCGACAGCAGGATCATCGCCGAATAGCCCGCCGGCAGAACATCCGCCGGATCGTGCTGGCGCAGCAGCGGGTAGGGCCGGGCCGCGGCGATGTGATGGTCGGAGTGAAAGCCAAGCTTGAAGAGAAAGGCGTTGGTGATCGCGGCGTAGGTGTCCCACGACGTGGTCTCGTCCACCTCGGCGTAGCGGCCGCTGGCGAGCATCGGCCGCTCGAGGCCGTAGTGCTCGATGTAATTGACCGCCTCCAGGTAGAACATCGCCACGCCCGCCTGCACCCAGAACCAGCCGAGCGCCTGCCAGCCGAAGACAGCGGCGATCACCGCCGCGGCGGCGACCTGGATCGCGATGTACTGGTTCACATGGCTGCGCCAGCCGGTGCGTCCCGCCTGGCGCTCGAGCTCCGCCGAGATGCGGTAGGTCCCGACGATGGTGCGCGGCACGAACGCGTAGATGCTCTCCCCTTTCTTCGCCGTCGACGTGTCTCGCGGGGTCGCGACGTAGCGGTGATGGCCGCGGATGTGCTCGATCTCGAAGACCAGGTACGAGACCTGGAGCAGCAGCCACAGGCCGAGGTCCTTCTCGATCGCGGTGCGCCGGTGCACCAGCTCGTGCGCCGCGGTGATCCCGATCGCGCCGGTCATCGTCCCCAGCGAGAGCGCCAGGCCGAGGCGATCAATCCACGGCCAGGCCGGGTTGCCGAGCGATGACAGCGCGACGACGAGGATCACGGTCTGCAGGGGAACGTAGCCGAACAGGATGACGTTGCCGAGCAGCGGCTCCTGCCTGAACACCGGCGCCGTGGCGCCGACGGCGCGGTTGAAGACGTACTCGACCAGCGTCTGGCCGAAGACCGCGAACAGGAAGCCCGCCCACGCGTACGCGCCGCCGTAGAGCGCGCCCGCGAGCACCAGCGCCGGGATGATGTAGGCCGCGAGGAACCACGCGATCGCCATCAGTCCTCCCGCGGGGAGTGCGTCAGCCCGCGGCGTTACGGGCACGCCGCCATTATCGCTGGTTCCGCTCTGCCGCGGGGCCGGCGAAAGGCGTATAGTTTCGCGCATGAAACCCCGGACCCTGGCCGCCAGTCTCGTGATCGCCGCCGCCACGCTCCTCGTCATCGCGCAGGGCAGCGCGCAGCAGACGCCGTCATACCGCGACGTCGCCGTCGACGCCGCGAAATGGATCCGCAGCACCCGGCTGCAGACCACGTTCGGATGGACCTGGCCGGCCGATCCCCGCGATTCAAAGACGGTCAGCACCGCGCTCTACAGCGGATCGCCGGGCGTCATGCTCTTTCTGCTCGAGCTGTACAACGCCACCGGCGACCGCTCGTATCTCGACGAGGCGCGCAAGGGGGCCGACGAGCTGATGACCAAGGTGCCGTCGGAGCAGGGCTCGGGCCTCTACGAAGGGGTCGCCGGGCTCGGCTTCACGCTCGGCGAAGTGTGGCGCGTCACGAAAGACGAGACCTACCGCAAGACGGCGCTGCGGACGGTGAAGATCCTGAACGATCGCGCCGCCGCCGTGGGCAAGGGCGTGCAGTGGAGCAACACGACCGACATCATCAGTGGAACCGCCGGCATCGGGCTCTACCTTCTTTATGCCGACGAAGTGTTGAAGGACCCGACCGCGCGCGCCCTCGCGATCCGCGCCGGCAATCGCCTGCTCGAGCAGGGCACGCCGGAGCACGGCGGCCTGAAGTGGGCCATGGATCCGGCGTCCCCGCGGCTGATGCCGAACTTCTCGCACGGCACCGCCGGCATCTCGTACTTCCTGGCCACGCTCTACAAGACGACGCGGGACCAGCGGTTCCTCGACGGCGCACTGGCCGGCGCGAAATACCTGCTGGCGATCGCCAGGACCGAGGGTGACATCTGCCTGGTGCAGCACGATCAACCGGACGGGCTCGATCTCTACTATCTCGGCTGGTGCCACGGGCCCGTCGGCACCGCGCGCCTCTTCTACCAGTTGTCGGTGGTCACCGGCGACAAGACGTGGATGACGTGGGTCACGAAATCGGCCAACGGGATCCTCAAGAGCGGCATTCCCGAGCAGCGCACGCCAGGCTTCTGGAACAACGTCAGCCAGTGCTGCGGATCGGCGGGCGTGGCGCAGTTCTTCCTCGATCTGTACACCGTGACGAACGACGCGAAGTATCTGTCGTTCGCCGAGAAGATGACCGCCGACCTGCTCGCGCGCGCGACGCGCGACGTGACCGGCACGCGCTGGGTGCAGGCGGAGCACCGCGTCCGCCCGGAGCTGCTGATCGCGCAGACCGGCTACATGCAGGGAGCCGCGGGAATCGGCATGTGGCTGCTGCGCCTCGACGGCGCGCAGCGGAAGCGGCCGCCCTTCATCCAGTTCCCCGACTCACCCTGGGGGCCGCCGCGCACCAACTAACCCTATGACCGACGCCGCGATTGCCGCGCGCTGGCAATTCGCCTTCACCATCATGTTCCACTACCTCTTTCCCATCCTGACGATGGGACTGGGGGTGCTGATCGCGGTGCTGAAGACGATCGAGCTGCGCACCGGCGACGCGCTCTACGGCACCGCGGCGCGCTTCTGGGCGCGCATCTTCGCCATCACCTTTGCCGCCGGCGTCGTCACCGGCATCCCGATGGAGTTCCAGTTCGGCACGAACTGGGCCCGCTTCTCCCGCTACGCCGGTCCCGTCGTCGGACAGACGCTCTTCATGGAAGGGGTGTTCGCCTTCTTTGCCGAGTCGTCGCTGCTCGGCGTGTTCCTGTTCGGCGAGTCGCGCATCGGTCCGCGCGCGCACTGGCTGTCGGCGGTCGGCGTCGCGTTCGGCGCGGTGCTCTCCGGGTTCTTCATCGTCGCGACCAACGCGTGGATGCAGCATCCGGTCGGCTACAGCGTGGTCGGCGATCACGTCGAGTTGAACAGCCTCTACGCGCTGCTGACCAACCCCTACGTGCGCTGGCAGTACCCGCACGTGATCTGCGGAGCGCTGGTCACGGGGGCGATGGTGATGGCGGGCATCGGCGCGTTCTACCTGCTGGCGCGCCGGCACGAGGAAAGCGGACGCCTTTTCGTCCGCGTCGGCGTGGTGTCGGGCGTGATCTGCTCGACGATCTCGCTCTTTCCGACCGGCGCGTTTCACGGCGAGAACGTCACGCGCTTCCAGCCGGCCAAGATGGCGACGATGGAGGGGCTGTTCAAGACGCAGGCGGGCGCGCCGCTCGCCATCATCGGCATGCCCGATCGCGAGCGCCAGGAGCTGACGGACCCGATCTACGTCCCGGGGCTGCTCAGCTATCTCGCCTACGGCAACGCTTCGGCGCGCGTCACGGGGCTCAGCGACATCCCCGACGATCTCGAGCCGCCGCTGGAGATCGTCTACTACGCGTACCACATCATGGTCGGCCTCGGGACGATCTTCATCGCCGTCACGGGGCTTGCCGCGCTGCTGCTGTGGCACGGATCGCTCTTCGCACGGCGCGGGATGCTGTGGGTGCTGATGATCGCGATGCCGTTTCCCTACATCGCGAACGAGGCTGGCTGGGTCGTCGCGGAAGTGGGACGGCAGCCGTGGACGGTCTACGGCCTGCAGCGCGTGGCGGACGCGAACTCGCTGAACGTGACGACGGGGATGACCTACTTCACGCTGCTGGGCTTCATGGGCCTGTACCTGGTGCTCGGCATCCTCTATCTGCTCCTGTTCGCGCGGATCGTCAACCAGGGACCGCAGTCCGCCGCCACGGCGTCGGAGAGAGTGCACGCATGAACCTGAACGTCGCGTGGTTCGGGGTCCTTGCCTTCACGCTCGCGGTGTATGCCGTTCTCGACGGCTTCGATCTCGGCCTCGGCACGATTCACCTGCTGCTCGGCCGCACGCGCGAGGAGCGCACGCGCCTGATCGACTCGATCGGCCCGGTGTGGAACGGCAACGAAGTGTGGCTGCTCGCCGCCGGCGGATCGATGGTCGTCGCCTTTCCGAATCTCTACGCGGCCAGCTTCAGCGGCTTCTACCTGGCGCTGATGCTCGTGCTGTGGCTGCTGCTGTTACGCGGGCTGGGGATCGAGTTCCGCCACCAGATTCATCACCCGATGTGGGAGGACGCCTGGGACGTCGTGTTCGCCGGCGCCAGCGCGCTGCTCGCGCTGCTCTTCGGCGTGGCGTTCGGCAACGTGCTGCATGGCGTGCCCTTCGAGGCTCCGGGAGAGTTCCGCGGGTCGTTCACGGTGCTGCTGAACCCGTTTTCGCTGGTCGCCGGCGGGCTCAGCGTCGCGACGCTGGCGCTCCATGGCGCCTGCTGGGCGGCGCTCAAGACCGATGGCCCGCTGCAGGCGCGCGCGCGCCGATTCGCCGCCGTTCTCTGGATCGCGGCCGCCGTGCTCCTGGCCGTGATGATCGCCGCGTCGTTCGCGGTGCGCCCGGAGTTCACGAAGAACTTCCGCGCACAGCCGTTGCTGCTCGTGCTTCCGCTCGGCGCCCTCGCGCTGCTGATCGTGAATCGGCTGGCGATCGCCCGCGGCCACGACCGGCAGGCGTTCATGACGTCGTCTGGGTACATCGCCGCGGTCCTCGCCGCCGCCGCGGCCGGCCTGTACCCGATGCTGCTGCCCGCCGCGCCCGGCAGCGCCGCCGGCGGCCTCGACATCTACAACGCCGCCGCCCCCGCCGGGAGCCTGCGCATCGCGCTCGTGATCTACCTGCTCGGCCTGGCGATCGTCAGCGTCTATCTGGTGAACGTCTACCGCGTCTGGCGCGGCAAGGCGGTCGGCGTGTACCGCTGAAACGGGACTTCCGGCTGAAGCCGGAAGCCACCGTCATCGGCCGTAGGCCGCGGCGAGCTTCCGCATGAAACCGGCGCGCTCGGTGGCCTGCGCGTCGCGTGCGAGATCCTCGACGGGCCAGGGCAGGCGCCAGGTCCAGTTCTTGTCGCTGATCAGGGCCGGCGTGTTGACGCGATCGCGCCAGCCGAAGACGTCGTGGATCGGCACGATCACCAGATCCGATCCCGACGCGTAGAGCACCTGCAGGATCGAATCGCGTGTCGCGTCGTTGAACGGCGCCTCAGGGGCGCACCCCGGCGGTTCCATGCAGGCGATCGCGGCGGCGGCATGGCGCTCGTCGAGCGGCGCTTCGTCCCACCACTGCGCGAGCGTCTCGGTGTCGTGCGTGCCGCTGGTCGCCACCGACGAAGACGGGTATTCCAGCGGATCCTTGAACGGCTTCCCCTCGACCTCCCACTCGCGCTCCCAGCGGAACACCTTGTAGCCGGGAATCTCGAGGCGCGCCAGCGTCTCGCGCACGAACGCCGGGATGACGCCGAGATCCTCCGCGATGATGCGCGCGCCGGTGGCGCCGAGCACGTCGAGCACGCGCTCCCCCTGCAGCATCTGCTCTTCCTCGACCGCCGGGACGAAGGCGGCGCTGCCGTCGGGCTCGCGGACGTAGGTGCGGAAGAAGCCGACGAGATGATCGACGCGGTAGCCGTCATAGAGGTCGGCGCTGCGCCGCGCGCGCGCCGCCAGCCAGCGGAACCCGCCGGCGGCGATCACCTTCCAGCGATACGCGGGGAAGCCCCAGTCCTGGCCGGTCTCGGAAAAGGCGTCGGGCGGCGCCCCGACCGACGCGTCGACGCGGAAGTCGTGCTGCCGCGCCCACACGTCGGCGCTGTCGCCGCTGACCATGAACGGGAAGTCGCCGAAGATGCCGATGTCGGCCTCGTCGCACGCCTCCTTCCACTGCAGCGACGCCACCCACTGCAGGTACGAATAGAACAGGATGTCGTCGGCCAGCTCCTGCCGCCCCCTGGCCAGCGCCTCGGGACGATGCTCGCGCAGCGGCGCGTCCCATTCCTGCCAGGCGCGCCCGTGCTCGCGCGCGTGCAGGGCCCGGAACAGCGCGTAGTCGTCGAGCCACCAGCGGGCGCGGTCCATGAAGATGCGCAGCCGGTGCGCGCGGGCGCCGTGCACGTCCCACTCGTGCGCACGAAAGTGCTCGAACGCGGCGCGGAAGACGCGGTTCTTCAGCGCGCGGACGGTCGCGTAATCCACCGCCGGCGCGCAACGCGCCTGTTCCAGCCGCGCGCGGTCCTGCTCGTCGAGCAGCGCCTCGCCGCCGAGCGCCACCACGTCGGGCATGTCGGACGGCGCGATGAAGATCGGGTCGATCGCCATCGCGCTCATCGCGGAGTAGGGGGAGTTCTGTCCTTCCGCCATCTCGTTGATCGGCAGCAGTTGCACGAACGAGAAGCCCGCGTCCGACATCCAGCGCGCGAGGCGCGGCAGGTCGGGGATCTCGCCGATCCCCCAGCTGGTGCGCGAGGGAATCGAGAAGAGCGGCACGAGCAGGCCGGCATGGCGGCCGTGGAAGAAATCACGCGGCATCGAGGCGGTCCTGGAGCAGGCGGACGGCGCGGGCGAAGACGTCCGGATCGGGAAGCAGGCTGACGACGAGGAAGGCCTCGTGGGGAAAGTCGAAGAAGTAGCCGGGATGCACCACCACGCCGTCGCGCTCGAGCAGGTCGAGCACCAGCGACGCTTCGGATCGCGTCGCCGGCACGCGAATCACCGCCGACCAGCCGCCTTCGGCCGGCAGCACGGCCGCGCCGTTGGCGCCGCCGACGACGTCACGCAACATCGCGTCGTTGGCGCGAAGACGAGTGAGGATCTGCGACCGCACCTGCCCGCCCTGGTCGAGCAGCGATGCGGCGGCGATCTGCACCGGCGTCGACACCGACAGGTAGGTGTCGGCGATCAGCTCGAGACGATCGATCGCCTCGGCGACGAGCGCGTCGGGACCGTCGAGCGCGATCCACCCGAGCTTCACCTGCGGCAGGCCGACCGTCTTCGAGAGCCCGCCGAGGCGGCAGACGAGGCAGGACGGCGCGTTCAGTGCGGCGGGTTCGGGGTTTGGTGCGCCGAGCGGATAGTCGCAGAAGACCTCGTCAACGATGAGCGCGGCGTGGCGCGAGGCACAGCGAGCCACCAGCTCAGCCGCGTCGCTCTCGCGCAGCACGGAACCGGTCGGATTGTTCGGGCTCACCGCCAGCACGGCGCGCGTGTCGCCGCTCCAGGCGGCGTCCATGCACTCGAAGTCGACGGCCCAGATGCCGTGGTACTCGAGCGCGTAGCGGCGCTGGTCCACGCCGTCGAGCCGCGTGAGGTGATCGAAGAGCGGATAACTGGGAACCGGGGTCAGCACGTTCGAACGGCCGGGCTCGCACAGCAGCTTGAAGAGCAGTGAATATCCCTCACTCGTGCTCGCCGTGAGCACGATCCGATCCGGGTCCATGCGAAGACCGCGCCGGACGAAGGTCGCCGCGACCGCCTCGCGTGCGTCGCGCATGCCGAGGGGCGCCGGCTGATACGTCAGCGCGGCGGGCGCCGCGAGTGCAGCGAGCAGGTCCGGAGGGTATTGAATGCCTACACGCGTGGGATTCGAAACCGTCAAGTCGAGCAGCGGCCCGCGGGCGCGCGCCCGGGCGAGCGCCACCGCCAGGTCGTTGGGCCGCCGGTCGTCGGGAACGCGCGTCGAGAACACGCAACTAGCCTATCGGGATTTGGTAACGTGGTGGTTTCGTCATGTCGTGACGATCGAGGTTGCCGATGTATTCATCCCTGTTCCTCGCCGCCGTGCTCCTGCAGCAGCCGGCGGCGGCGGCCGCGCCGGCGATCGACGTGGCCTACACGCAATTCACCCTGCCCAACGGGCTGCACGTGATCCTGCACGAGGATCACACGGTGCCGCTGGTGACGGTGAACGTCTGGTATCACGTCGGCTCGGCCCGCGAGAAGCCGGGCCGCACCGGCTTCGCGCACCTGTTCGAGCATCTCATGTTCATGGGATCGAAGAACGCGAAGTACGGCGAGTTCGATCGGCTGCTCGAGTCGGCCGGCGGCACCAACAACGCGTCGACCGTGGAGGACCGCACCAACTACTACATCGACGTCCCCTCGAACGCGCTCGATCTGGCGCTGTTCCTCGAGTCGGATCGCATGGCCTACCTGATCGAGGCGATGTCCCCCAAGACCGTCGACGCGCAGCGTGACGTGGTCAAGAACGAGCGCCGCGAGAGCTACGAGAACGCTCCCTACGGGATGGCCTCGATCGAGATTGCCGAGCTGCTCTATCCGCAGGGGCATCCGTATCGCTGGCCGACGATCGGCAACATGGCCGACCTCACCGCCGCGCGCTACGAGGACGTCGTCGAGTTCTTCCGGACCTACTACCAGCCGGGCAACGCCAGCCTCGTGGTCGGGGGAGACATCGAGCCGGCGAAGGCGCGCGCGTCGATCGAGCGCTGGTTCTCGGACGTGAAGCCTGGCGCGAAGCCGGTCGGCCCGATCGACTATCCGCACCCGAACCTGGCCGAGGTGAAGAAGAAGACGATCCAGGATCACGTGCAGCTGCCGCGGCTGTATCTCACCTGGCCGACGCCGGCGCAGTTCACGCCCGGCGACGCCGAGCTCGACGTGCTGTCGCTGCTGCTCGCCGGCGGCAAGAACTCGCGGCTCTACAAGCGCCTCGTCTACGACCTGCAGATCGCGCAGGACGTCGCCGCCTTCCAGGCGTCGAAGGCGCTCAACTCGGAATACCAGATCGTCGTCACCGCGCGGCCGGGCGCGTCGATCGAGAAGATCCGCGGCATCGTGGATGAGGAACTGCGCAAGATCCAGCAGACGCCCGCGGGCGAGCGCGAGTTCCGCCGCGCCATCAACCAGGTCGAGTCCTCGTTCTACAACCGGCTCGAGCGCGTCGGCGACTTCGGCGGCGTCGGCGATCAGTTGAACGCCAACTACTTCGCCGCGGGCAACCCCGGCTACTTCAACGAGGACCTGGCGCGGTATCGCGCGCTGTCGCCGGCCGACATCACCGCCGTGGCCGCGCGCTTCCTGCCGCTCGACAAGCGCGTCGAGCTGATCGTGGAACCGGTGAAATGAGCAACACGAACGACACGAAGGGGACGAAGGCAACGAAGGAACGCGTGGCGGCGTACGCGGTCATGGTGATCGCTCTCGGTGCGGCTGTCCTGTCTGCGCAGCAGGCGCCCGATCGATCCCATCCTCCGGCGGTCGGCCCGGCGCCGTCGCTCAGGCTGCCGCCGCTCGAGACGCGCACGCTGTCGAACGGGCTGCAGGTGCGGATCATCGGCGTGCACAAGGTGCCGACCGTGCACCTCGAGCTCGCGGTGAAGGGGGGCGTCGGCAGCGATCCGCAGCGGAAGTTCGGCGTCGCCAGCCTGGCCGCCGACATGCTCGACGAAGGCGCGGGCTCGCGCAACGCGCTCGAGATCGCCGACGCGATCGACTTCCTCGGCGCCGAGCTCTCGACGACCGGCGCGCCGGACGCGACCTACGTCGAGCTGCACGTGCCGGTCGCACGGCTGGGAGACGCGCTGCCGATCATGGCGGACGTCGTCGCCCGTCCCACCTTTCCCGACGCGGAGCTGAAGCGGCTGCGCGACGAGCGGCTGGCGTCGCTGCTCGAGATCCAGGACGACCCCGAGCAGCTGATCCAGGTCGCCTTTCCGCGCGTCGTCTTCGGTCCGCAGCACCGCTACGGCACGGCGATGATGGGCACCGCCGCGTCGCTGCAGGGCATCACCGCCGACGACTTGAAGGCCTTCCACGCGGCGCAGTTCCGGCCGTCGAACGCGGTGCTCGTCGTCGCGGGCGACGTCACGGCCGACGCGATCGTGCCGATGCTCGAGCGCGCGTTCGGAGGCTGGAAGGGAACCGCCGGCGGCGGCGCCGCCGCCCTGCCGCCTGCCACGCAGCTCACCGCGCGGCACGTGTATCTCATCGACAAGCCCGGCGCGGCGCAGTCGCAGGTCCGCATCGGCTGGGTCGGGGCGGCGCGATCGACGCCGGATTATTTTCCGCTGCGCGTCCTCAACACGATTCTCGGCGAGGCGTTCACCTCGCGTCTCAACACCAACCTGCGCGAAGTGCACGGCTACGCCTACGGCGCGTCGTCGCGGTTCGAGATGCGCTCTTCGGCCGGCGCCTTCTACGCCGCCGCCGGCGTGCAGACCGACAAGACGGTCGAAGCGCTGAAGGAGTTCTTCAGCGAGCTGACGCGCATCCACGATCCGGTCGAGCCTGGCGAGCTGGACAAGGCGAAGAACTATCTGGCGATGCTGCTGCCGCGCAACTTCGAGACGACGCGCGGCACCGCCGACGCGCTGGCGCAGGCGTGGGTCTACGATCTGCCGGCCGACTACTACTCGACCTACGCCGACAAGGTGCGCGCCGTGACCGCCGCCGACGTCAAGCGCGTCGCCGACACCTACATCCAGCCCGACAAGTTCGCCGTCGTCATCGTCGGCGATCGCAAGACGATCGAGCCGGGCGTGCGCGCGCTGAACCTCGGCCTGGTCACGACGGTGGAGGCGGCTGAAATCATGAAGTGAGGCGCTCTGCGGCTATCGGGGAGGAGCGCCGTGTCGGTGCTATGGTGCTAAGGGTGCGGGTGGGTGCTAAAGGTGCTGGGGTGCCAAGGTGCTAGGGTGCCCGGGTGCTGCGGGGGCGCCGTCTATTTGAGGGCGCGGCTGAAGAACAAATCATGGTTGCCTGGGGGTTCGAGGCCGGCGCGGCGGATCGCGAGGGCGATCTGGGCCCAGTGGCGGGTTTCGTGGAGCAGGCAGTGGAACAGCAGCTTGCGCGGCGTGAGCACGAACTCGCCGGTCTGCACCGTGAATGTGCGCGGCTGGTCGGCGGCCTCGTCGTCTAGTTCCGCGACGAATTGATCGAGCTCGCGGCGCACGGACGCGCCGTAGTCGAACAGCGGCGGCGCGTGGCGTCCGCTCAACCCCGTCTGGCTGTCCAGCGGCGCGCTGCGTAGCCGCTGCAGGTGACGGCGCTCGACCAGGAAGATGTGATCGATCAGCCCGCCGACGGTGGCGTAGCGGCCGCCCGGCTGCATCTCGATCTCCATCGTGTCGGGATGCACCGCGAACCAGGCGCGCCACTTGTCGCGCTCTTCCTGGGTGTATCGGTTCAGCTCCTCAAAACTCAGAATCACCCTAGCACCTGTAGCACCCTTAGCACCCTCGCACCAGCACCTCTAGCACCCGCCCGCACCCTAGCACCCTAGCACCGACACGGCGCTCCTCATCCGATAGCCGAGAGCGCCCTGTCGATGATGTCGAACCCATGGCGCAGCTCCTCGTCCGTGATCGTCAGCGGCGGGTTGGTGAAGAAGGTGTTCATCCGCACGAAGGTGTAGAGCCCCTCGTCGCGGAAGAATTTCCCGAGCTTCTTCATCGGCTCGGACGTGCCGTTGAACGGCGCCAGCGGCTCCATCGACTGCCGGTCCTTGACGAGCTCGACGATCCCGAAGAGGCCGATCGAACGCACGGCGCCGACGATCTGGTGCTTCGCCTGCAGTCCGGCGAGCAGGTCCTTCATCACCAGGCCCATGCGGCGCGCGTTCTCGATCAGCTGATCGTCCTCGTAGACCTGCAGCGTGGCGAGCGCGGTGGCGCAGCCGAGCGGATGGCTGTTGTAGGTGAGGCCGCCGAAGAACACCTTGTCCTTGAAATGATCGGCGATGGCGCGGCGCATGCCGACGGCGCCGAGCGGAACGTAGGCGCTCGTCAGCCCCTTCGCCATCGTCATCAGGTCGGGGACGACGCGCCAGTGATCCACCGAGAACCACTCGCCGGTGCGGCCGAAGCCCGACATCACTTCGTCGGCGACCATCAGGATGCCGTACCTGGTGCAGAGATCGCGGATGCCGCGGATGAAGCCTTCCGGCGGCACGAGGACGCCGTTGGTGCCGGTGACCGGCTCGAGGAAGAACGCCGCGATCGTCTGCGCGCCTTCGAGCTCGATCGTTTCCTGGATCCGCGCCAGCGCCACCTCCGCCGTGTCCCAGCCGCGCTGGATGCCGTGATACGGGTTGAGCACGTGGACGACGCCCGGCATGCCGGGCTCAGAGGCCCAGCGGCGCGGATCGCCGGTCAGCATCATGCTGCCGGCGGTGCCGCCGTGATACGAGCGGTAGAACGCCAGGACCTTGTGCCGTCCGGTGAACTGCCGCGCGATCTTGATCGCGTTCTCGTTGGCCTCGGCGCCGCCGTTGGTGAAGAAGAAGACCTCGATGTCGCCGGGACAGATCTCCGCCAGCTTGCGGCCGAGGCGCGCCCGCGCCTCGGTGGCCATGAAGGGATTGGCGTAGGCGAGCGACTCGGCCTGCTGCGCGATGGCGCGGATGACGCGCTCGTCGCCGTGGCCGATGTTGACGCACATCAACTGGCTGTTGAAGTCGAGGTAGCGCTTCCCCTCCGGCGTCCAGAACCAGCAGCCTTTCGCGCCGGCCACCGGAATCGGATCGACCGCCCCCTGCGCCGACCACTCGAACAACGTGTGCTTCTTCGTGAGCTCGACGATGGTCTGGCCGCTGAGCGCCGTGGCGGTCGTGTCGATGGTCATGTCGTTCTCCGGCGGGTCTGAAGACTCGCCCTAGGTTACAGCGCTCAGTTCGCGGACGAGCGCCTGGGTGACTTCCGTCGTGCGCGCCCGGCCGCCGAGATCGGGCGTGCGCGGCCCGCCGCCGGAGAGCACGCGCTCGATCGCGCCGACGACCAGGTCGTGCCCCGCGCGCATGCCGAGATGATCCAGCATCAGCGCGCCGGCCCAGACCGCGCCGATCGGGTTGGCGATCCCCTTGCCCGCGATGTCGGGCGCCGACCCGTGAATCGGCTCGAACATCGACGGGTAGCGGCGCTCCGGGTTGATGTTCCCGCTCGGCGCGATGCCGAGGCTGCCCGAGACCGCCGCGCCGAGATCCGTGAGGATATCGCCAAACAGGTTCGACGCCACGATCACGTCGATGCTGGCGGGATCGGTGACCATCCGCGCCGCCAGCGCGTCGACGTGATACTTGCGCCACGACACCTGGGGATAGTCCTTCGCCACCGCGTCGAGCACCGTGTCCCACAGCACCATCGTGAACTGCAGCGCGTTCGACTTGGTGGCGCTGGCGAGCAGCCGGCGCGGCCGGGTCATCGCCAGCTCGAAGCCGTAGCGCGCGATGCGCTCGATGCCGCGGCGGGTCATCACGCTCACCTGCTGCGCGACGTCGTCCGGGGTGTTGCGGTGCAGCCGCCCGCCGATGCCGGCGTACTCCCCTTCGGAGTTCTCGCGCACGCAGACCATGTCGATGTCGGCCGCGCCGCGGTTGGCCAGCGGCGTCGTCACCCCCTGCATCAGCCGCATCGGCCGCAGGTTGACGTACTGATCGAACTGCTGGCGGATCGGCAGGATCAACTGCCAGACCGAGATGTGATCGGGGACCGCGGGATCGCCGATCGCGCCGAGATAGATCGCGTCGAAGTCGCGCAGCCGCTCGAACCCGTCGTCGTCCATCATCTTCCCGCGGGCGCGGTAGAAGTCGCAGCCCCAGGGGAACTCGACGAACTCGACGCGGCCGCCGCAGACCTCGGCCGCTTTCTTCACCACGTCGATCCCCGCGGGGATCACTTCCTTGCCGATGCCGTCGCCGGCGATCACTGCCACTCGTGCCATTTACATTCCCGGAGGTGTGAAGCGTCCATCGGCGGCCAGCCAGCCGCCGTCCACGAAGATTACCGATCCTGTCACGTAACTTGCCGCGTCGGAGGCGAGAAATACGGCCGCGCCGACGAGCTCCTCGGGGCGGCCCCATCGATTGAAGACGCTCTTGGCCGCATACGCGTTGTACCACTCGGCGTTGGCCTTGATCGGCGCGGTCAGCGGCGTCTCGATGACGCCGGGCGCGATCGCATTCACGCGTACGCCGGACGGACCGAACTCGGCCGCGGCCGCCCGCGCGAGCTGGACGATGCCGGCCTTCGTCGCCGCGTAGGCGCCCTGCCCAGGCTCGACGACCTGCGATCGCACGGACGAAAAGAGGATGATGCTGCCCCTGCCGCGCGCGGTCATGACGCGGCCGGCCGCGCGCAGCACGTGAAAGTTCCCCTTGATGTTGACGGCGAAGACGCGATCGAGCTCCTCGTCCGAGTACTTGAGGATCGGCTTGCGCACGTTGATGCTCGGCGTGCAGATGGCGATGTCGGCGCCGCCGGCGCGATCGGCTTCGTCGAACGCGGCGTCGACCGCCGTGACGTCGCGGATGTCGAGCGGACGCGCCTCGGCTGCCGCGCCTTCGGCGGCCGCCTGGCTCGCGACCCGCCTGGCCGCGTCCTCGTTGACGTCGAGACAGACGACGCGGGCGCCGTGGCGCGCGCAGCCGATCGCGATCGCTTC
>Ga0207648_10000814_pt1 | contig 35290 bp, 30 predicted proteins | sample KBSMisM32_FD_184310 | JGI IMG/M metagenome (GOLD analysis project Ga0207648, IMG submission 184310) | Miscanthus rhizosphere microbial communities from Kellogg Biological Station, Michigan, USA - KBS Miscanthus M3-2 (SPAdes) (version 2) | ecosystem: Host-associated > Plants > Roots >... | reverse complement strand
CCTCGCGGGCGTCGATGAGCGCGTCGTGCATCTCCATGACCGTCTCGGGGCGGAACGCGTTGCGCTTCTCGGGGCGGTTGATCGTGATTTTGGCGATGCCTTCGGCCTTGTGGTAAAGGATGTCGGTGTAGGTCTTGGCGACTTTCCAAGCAGGGAGACTCATGGTGGCGGCAACGATGCGAACGCACCCTTGGGCGTCAATGAAGCGCATGTCTTACCGGAAGTTTTCCAAATTCCAAAAACATCTGGAGGGACGGCATTGTTTATGCGACCGTCCGCGTTCTTTACCTATGCATTCGCACAATCAATGTCTTTCAAAGACCGCCCAGGCCGGACTCTGCCTCGGTGCGTTAGGCGTGGTGTTTGGAGACATCGGCACAAGTCCGCTCTACACGATGCGCGAATGCATCGCCCACCTGCCGCCGGTGGAACGCTCGACAGGCATTTTGGGAATTCTCTCCCTGATGTTCTGGGCGCTCACGTTCATCGTGAGCTTTAAATATCTGCTCTATGTAACCCGGGCGGACAACAAGGGCGAAGGCGGTATTTTCGCACTGCTGGCGTTGAGCCATGACCGCAACGCCGACCGACGGGGCCTCGGGATCACCGCCATCATCATTCTGCTGGGTGCCGCACTGCTCTACGGCGACGGCATCATCACTCCAGCCATCTCGGTGCTCGGCGCGGCGGAAGGCTTCAAGAGCTTTCAGCCGGACCTGTCTCAATCGGTCATCGTGGTGATGGCCGTGGTCATCCTGGCGGGACTCTTTTATATCCAAAGCAAGGGAACCAAGATGATCGGCAGCATCTTCGGCCCGGTCATGCTGGTGTGGTTTGTGACGCTCGGACTGCTCGGTGCATGGCACTTGATGAAGGACCCCTCGGTCCTCAAGGCCGTGAATCCTCTTTATGGGTTCCGCCTGCTTGCAGACCACCCGGGAAAGGCGGGCGGTCTGCTTGGCGCAATCGTCCTGACCGTGACGGGCGCCGAGGCGCTCTACGCCGACATGGGGCACTTCGGCCGACGCTACATCACCCTCGCCTGGTATGGTTTCGCCTGTCCCGGACTGCTTCTGAACTACTTCGGCCAAGGCGCCTGGGCGATTAGCAACCCGCTCAGCAACGAAAACCCATTTTTCGAGTTGGCTCCCGAAGGGCCGCTGCAGGTCTCACTGGTCATCCTGTCCATCCTCGCCGCGATCATCGCCAGCCAAGCCCTGATTTCAGGCACCTACTCCCTTACGCGTCAGGCCATCCAGCTTGGCTATTTCCCCCGCCTGAAGATCCTGCACACGAACGCCGAGCACGAAGGCCAGATCTACATCCCCCTCATCAACTGGGCGCTCGCGATCGGCTCGATCTGGATCGTGATCGGGTTCAAATCCTCCGATGCACTCGCCGCTGCCTACGGCATCGCGGTAACCGGCACCATGGCCGTGACGACCTTTGCCTTTTACCACGTGATTCGCAGCCGCTGGATGTGGTCGCTATGGCACTCTGCGGGGCTGTGCGGCTTGTTCCTCGTCGTGGATCTCGCGCTACTATGGGCCAACAGCCATAAGTTTTTGGACGGCGGCTGGCTGCCCGTCACTATGGCGGTCGCCGTGCTAGCGATCATGCACACCTGGCGGAGCGGCCGTAACGAGATCCAGGAAAAGGTCTACGGCGGCGCCATCACCGAGCTGGAGCTTTCCCAAGTCGCAAAGAGCAAAAACATTGTGCGCGTGCCGGGCAGCGCCGTCTTCATGGTAGCCACGCCCAAGGGCACTCCCCTCGCCCTGCTCCACCACCTCAAAGCCAACAAATGTCTCCAGCAGACGGTGGTGCTGCTTACGATTCTGACCGACGAAGTGCCACTGGTAAACGAAGAGGAGCGAATGACCCTCGAATGCATGGGTGAAGGCATCTGGCGCGCCGTCGGCCGCTACGGCTACATGGAATCGCCCTCGGTCAACAAACTCATCGACCGCATCCGCGCCCAAGGCGTGTCAGTTTCGCAGCAGGGCACGACCTACTATTTCAATCGCGAAATGATCATCCTGGGCGGCAACGCGCGCATGTTCGAATGGCAGAAAGGCCTCTACGCTTTCCTCAGCCGCAACGCCCGCCCGGTGAAGGATTATTACCAGATCCTGCCCACGCAGATCATCGAGATCGGCCTGCCGGTTCAGCTCTGAGTCCGCAGCGGATGCCGCCCGTCCTGGCGCCGGACGACATCCGCCTGAAAAACGAAGCGGACTGGCCTGTTTCCTGCACACAGACGGCGTGCCCGAACAGCCGTCTCAGTCATCCGACCGCTTCAACCGAGCCTGCGCCTTTTTACTCGGCCTGCACGGACTCGCGCTCGTGGTGGTGTTCCCGCTCGGCCCCCAGCAAACGCGGCTCTGGCATCCCGGCGTGGCCGGCATCGCCACCTTGGTCGCGGCCTACCCGCTCGCCGCGGTAGTCGGTGGATTGCTCGCACGCCGTCTAAAAACGGAACCGGCCAGCCTGCGCGCGCTCGCCATCCTGGCCGCGCTGGCGTTGCTGCCCTCGGTTTTCTCCCTGGATTACCCGACGTTTTTCGGAGCCCGCCTGTTCGGCGGATTCATCGCGGGCTTCGGGCTCGTCGCGCTGCACCGGGTGATGCCTGCCGCGATCATGCCTGCCGCCGGCCGCACCGCCGCCCGCATCATCGCGTTCGGACTGCCCGTCTGCGTGCTCGCCGCCACCCTGATGGACTGGCGCTCCACCTTTGTCCCGTTGCTCGCGGGAGCCGTCGCGCTCGCCGTCGTCGCTCCGGACGCGCCCGCCGAATCCGCCGACGAGCAAACCGCCGCGACCGAAGCCGCTCCTGCGGCACTCGTCGCCACCGGTGCGCTCGCGTTCGTGAGCAGCGCCTACCTCACGATCCTATCGGGTTTTCTCGTCCGCAATGCCGGCCACTCCGAACTTCATATCACCGCCGCCCTGCTCACCGGCGCCGGGCTCGGCGTGATCATGCCGTTCGCGGTCTCCGCCTTGCGGCAACGGCTCTCCTCCTTCGCTACGCTAGGCCTCGTGCTCGCCGCATCCGCGTGCAGCCTGGCAAGCCTGCTGGTCTTGCGAGCCCCGCTGCCCGCCGCGCTCGCGGTGACGTTGCTCGGTTGTTTTCTGGCGATCAACGGCGCCCGGCACGTCGCCCTCGCCGGACTCGTCTGGCCGCGCCTGACCGAGGATCAATTGCCCGTGCATCAAACCAACACCCACCTGGCCCACCACGCCGGCTCCGGGATCGGCGCGCTCATCGCCGGCTGCCTGATCCATGTCGCGCCCGAAGGCGGATTGACCGGCATGGGCTCGCTGCTCGGGTGCGCACTGGGCGCACTCACGCTTGTCTGGGCGGCGGGACTTACACTGTCTCAACCGACCGCGTCACCCGCGGCCCGCGCCGCCTCGGCGAACACACGCTGGCGCGTCGCCGCATCCTTGGTTCGGTCGGTGCGCACTTCGATGACGCGCACGCCCGGTTCGCCTACCTGAGCCCGCAGCCGCTCCCGCAACTCGGCGGGCGTCGCCACGAAGGCATGCGCGATGCCATAGGCCGCGCAAAGTTTTGAAAATTCCACGGCCTGCGGAGTCGCCCAATACTCCTCGAACGGCGGATTGAATTTTGCGACCGGCAGGTGACCGAAAATCCCGCCGCCGTTGTTGTTAATCAGCACCACGGTGAGTGAGCCCTTCAGTTTCGCCGCAACCAGAAAGCCGTTGGTGTCGTGCAGCAGCGCCAGGTCACCCGTCAGCAACACCGTCGTGACACCGCCGTGCGCGACGCCGAGCGCGGTCGAGAGCGTGCCGTCGATGCCGTTGGCGCCGCGGTTGGCCAGCACGCGCGGACCGTCGCCGCGGACGGGCGCCAAGTATTCAAGATCGCGCACCGGCATGCTGCTCGCGACGAACAGCGCCTGCCCTGAGGTCAGCGTTTCCGTGATCACCCGGGTAAACGCGCCCTCGAACGCCGGCTCGTCCGCAACGCGCGCGAGCACCGCCTGCGCCGCCACCTCGGCCCGCGCCCACACCGCCGTCCATTCGCGCGGAGCCGGCTCGAACGCAAAGGGCAACGCCTCCACCTCCTCCGGCCGCAGCACCCGCGTGCGAGCGCGGGCATGCAGGCTGTCGCGGTTGTCGGACTTCGCCGTCACGTAAACCGTCTCGGCATCCGTGGACGCCAACCAAGCACGCAGTGCCTTGCTGGTGGGCACTTCACCGAGGACAACCACCAACTCCGGCCGCAGCGCCGCGGCCGCACGCGGATCGCGCAGGATCGCGTCATACGCCGCGATCACGGTGCCCGCGCCTCCGCTTCGCAAGCGCGCCGGTGAAAGCGCATCGGCCAGCACCGGCCAACCCAGGGACGCCGCCAACCGGTCGATGGACGCATGCGGCCAGTCGTTGCCCGCGATGACCACGCCGCGTTTAGCGGGCGACTTTTCACTCGACGAAATCGTCACCGGCCGCCGGCTGATCTCCACTGCAGGCATTGCGAAAAACGTTTCCCAATCGTGCTCAACCAGCGCCTTGGCCGACTCGTTTTCAATCGGTGGCAGCGGATCGCGGAACGGTGCGTTCAAGTGCACCGGTCCGCCCGCAATCGCCCGATCCACCGCATGCGCCACGGTCTGTCGCAGATAACGCAGCATCGGCAGCGTCGCCTCGGGCACGGCGAATTCGTGATAAAAATTAACAAAACGGCCGAACAGCTTCTGCTGGTCGATGGTCTGGCCCGACGCACAATCGCGCATCTCCGGCGGACGATCCGCGGTGATCGCGATGAGCGGCACGCCGCTTTCCTGGGCCTCGATCACCGCCGGAAAATAATGCGCCCCGGCCGTCCCGCTCGTGCACACCAGAACCACGGGGCGCCGCGTCTGTTTTGCCAGCCCCAGCGCAAAAAACGCCGCCGAGCGCTCGTCGAGCACCGGCACGGCCTCGATGCCTGCGTTTTGCACCAGCGCCATGGTCAGCGGGGTCGAGCGCGACCCAGGCGAGACCACCGCGTCCGTCACCCCGCGCCGCACCAGCGTCTCGACGAGCACGCTGCTCCACAAGGTGTTGGTGTTACGGAAATCCAAGGGCGTCATCCCTGCCACCATGCAGCCGGCGAACCGCGGTTCAACACGCTTGTGATTTTCCCTATCGCCAAGCCGTCCCGCGCCCTGTTCAGATAAAAGCCATTTTTTCGACCATGTTGATCCTCCGCGGCTCCTCCGCCCTCTCCGACTTCCGCCTCAACAAACTGCTCAACGATCTCGTCGCCGCCGGCCTGCCCGCGCGCGCCGTCTCCGCCGAGTTCGTCCACGTCGCGGAACTCACCGCCGAGCTCACCGCCGCCCACCGCGACGTCCTCGAAAAACTCCTCACCTACGGCCCCACCCGCGCCGCCGCCGCCGTCACCGGCCGCACCTTCGTCGTCGCCCCCCGCCCGGGCACCATTTCCCCGTGGTCCTCCAAGGCCACCGACATCGCCCACACTTGCGGCCTCGCCGCCCTCAAGCGCATCGAGCGCGTCATCGCCTACACGATCGACCTCGGCGGCGCCGCCCTCTCCGACGACGACTCCAAGCTCCTCCTCGCCAAGCTCCATGACCGCATGACCCAGGTCGTCTTGGACAACCTCGACGCCTGCGCCGCGCTCTTCAGCCACGAGTCGCCCCGTCCGATGACCAGCGTGCCCGTGCTCGCCAAAGGCCGCGCCGCCCTCGTCGAGGCCAACACCTCCCTCGGCCTTGCGCTCGCCGACGACGAAATCGATTACCTCGTCAAAGCCTTCACCGGACTCCAGCGCGACCCGAACGACATCGAGCTCATGATGTTCGCGCAGGCCAACTCCGAGCACTGCCGCCACAAGATTTTCAACGCCACCTGGGACATCGACGGACAGCTCCAAGACAAGTCGCTGTTCCAGATGATCAAGAACACCTACAATCTCCACAGCGAAGGCATCCTCTCCGCCTACAAGGACAACGCCGCCGTCCTCGCGGGCACCGTCGGAGGTCGTTTCTACGTCAACCCCAAGACCGGCGAATACGCCGCCCACGAGGAGCCCATCCACATCCTCTGCAAGGTCGAAACGCACAACCACCCCACCGCCATCTCCCCGTGGGCCGGCGCCGCCACCGGTTCCGGCGGCGAGATCCGCGACGAGGGTGCCACCGGCCGCGGCTCCAAGCCCAAGGCCGGCCTCTGCGGTTTCACCGTCTCCAACCTGAAGCTCCCCGGCGCCGTCCAGCCCTGGGAAAAAGATTTCGGCAAGCCCGCCCGCATCGTCTCCGCCCTCGACATCATGATCGACGGCCCGCTCGGCGCCGCCGCCTTCAACAACGAGTTCGGCCGCCCCAACATCAACGGCTACTTCCGCACCTACGAGGCCGAGGTCCCCTCGCCCGCCGGTGAAAACGCCACCGAGCTCCGCGGTTATCATAAACCCATCATGCTCGCCGGCGGTCTGGGCAACATCCAGGAAGGCCACATCCAGAAGGGCGACATCCTCCCCGGCGACCACCTCATCGTCCTCGGCGGCCCCGCCATGTTGATCGGTCTCGGCGGCGGCGCGGCCTCCTCCATGGCCAGCGGCCACGGCAACGAAGACCTCGATTTCGCCTCCGTCCAGCGCGACAACGCCGAGATGGAACGCCGATGCCAGGAGGTCATCGACCGCTGCTGGGCGCTCGGCGCCGAGAATCCTATTTCCTTCATCCACGACGTCGGCGCCGGCGGCATTTCCAACGCCCTCCCCGAACTCGTCAACGACGGTGGACGTGGCGGCAAATTTGACCTCCGCAAGGTCCCCAACGACGAGCCCGGCATGGCTCCGCACGAGATCTGGTGCAACGAATCCCAAGAACGCTACGTCATGGCCGTTCCGCCCTCCCGCATCGAGACCTTCAAGGCCCTCTGCGAACGCGAGCGCTGCCCCTTCGCCATCGTCGGCACCGCCACCGAGGAAAAGAAACTCGTCCTCGAAGATCCGCATTTCAAAAACACGCCCATTGATCTCCCGCTCGACGTGCTCCTCGGCAAGCCGCCGCGCATGCACCGCGTCGCGAACACCCTCGCCCGTCCGCAAAGCGCGCTCGATCTCGGTGACCTCACGCTCGCCGAAGCCGTTCGCCGCGTGCTCGTCCACCCGACCGTCGCCGACAAGACGTTTCTCATTTCCATCGGTGACCGCACCATCACCGGCCTGATCCACCGCGACCAGATGGTCGGCCCGTGGCAGGTTCCCGTCGCTGACTGCGCCGTCACCGCCGCCGCCTTCGACGTTTACACCGGCGAAGCCATGTCGATGGGCGAACGCACGCCCGTCGCCGTCAACAACGCGGCCGCCTCCGCCCGCCTCGCCGTCGGCGAAGCCCTCACCAATCTCGCCGCCGCCCAGATCGGCGACCTCGGCAAGGTCAACCTCTCCGCCAACTGGATGGCCGCCCCCGCGCTCCCCGGCGATGGCGCCGATCTCTACGCCGCCGTCAAAGCCGTCGGCATGGAACTCTGCCCCGCCCTCGGCATCACCATCCCCGTCGGCAAGGACTCGATGTCCATGTCCACTGTCTGGAAGGACGCCGTTACTGGCGACCAGAAGCGCGTCACCGCGCCCACCTCGCTGATCATCTCGGCCTTCGCCCCCGTCGCCGACATCCGCCTCTCGCTCACCCCGCAGCTCATCACCGACGCGGGCGACACCACGCTCCTCCTCATCGACCTCGGCCTCGGCAAGAACCGCATGGGCGGCTCCATCTTCGCCCAAATTCTCTCGCAGACCGGCGAAGCCACCCCCGACGTCGAAAATCCGTATCACCTCAAGGGCTTCTGGAACGCCATCCAGCAGCTCGGCGCCGAGAAAAAACTCCTCGCCTATCACGACCGTTCCGACGGCGGCCTCCTCGCGACCATCGTCGAGATGGCCTTCGCCGGCCACACCGGCGTGGATCTCGAAGTCCCCGCCAGCCACAGCGCGTTCTCCGCGCTCTTCAGCGAAGAACTCGGCGCGGTCATCCAGGTGCGCACCGGCGACGTGGATTACATCTCCGGCGTGCTCCGCACCCACGGACTCAAGACCTGTGTCAGCCGCATCGGCACGCTCAACCCCCACCACGCGCTCCGCATCAAGCGCGCCGGCCAGGAAATCTATAACGAGAACCTCGCGAAGCTCCGCGACATCTGGTCCGACGTCACCCGTCGCATGGCCACGCTGCGCGACAACCCCGCCTGCGCAGAACAGGAGCATGCGCTCCGCCTCGATCGCAAAAACCCCGGCCTCACGCCGAAGGTCACCTTCGACTACACCGCCGCGCCCGCCATCACCGGCAAGGCCCGCCCCGCCATGGCGATCATCCGCGAGCAAGGCGTGAACGGCCAGATCGAGATGGCCGCCGCCTTCACCCGCGCCGGCTTCAAGGCCGTGGACGTCCACATGACCGACATCCTCAGCGGACGCGTTTCGCTGAAGGATTTCCGCGGCCTCGTTTCCTGCGGCGGCTTCAGCTACGGCGACGTGCTTGGCGCCGGCGGAGGCTGGGCCAAGAGCGTGCTCTTCAACCCGCGCGCCCGCGACGAGTTCTCCGCGTTCTTCGCCCGCGAAGACGCCTTCGCCCTCGGCGTGTGCAACGGCTGCCAGATGATGAGCAACCTCCACAGCATCATCCCCGGCGCCGACGGCTGGCCGCGCTTCGTGCAAAACCAATCCGAACGCTTCGAAGCCCGCGTCGCCTCGCTGAAGATCGAGAAATCCCCGAGCATCCTCTTCGCCGGCATGGAGGGTTCCGTGCTGCCCATCGCCATCGCCCACGGCGAAGGTTTCGCCGAGTTCCCGAGCACCGGCGCGGCGGCGGCGTTCAGCGCCTCCGGCCTGGTCGCGGCGCGCTACGTGGACAACCACCATCAGATCACGCAGCACTACCCGCTCAACCCGAACGGCAGCCCGCACGGCATGACCGCGCTCACGACCACCACCGGCCGCGTGACGATCATGATGCCGCACCCCGAGCGCGTCTTCCGCACGGTGCAAAACAGCTACGCACCGAAGTCCTGGCTCGCCCATGACAACGCCCCCTGGTCCCGCCTCTTCCAAAACGCCCGCACCTGGGTGGGCTGAGTCAAAACCGCCAAAGCTTGCCGCCGCATGCCTCCGGGATCCGCCAGCCCAGCCGTCTATCCCTTGACGCGCGGTTGGCGGATTCTTTTCCAACTGAGCGCACTCGGCGGCTTGGCGTTGGTCAGCATTCCGTCCCTCGCCTGGGTCAAAGGGAACCCCGAGTGGACGCCCTGGAAGATCACGGCCGTGCTCGCAGCGCTTGCGGTCAGCTGTCTGCTCGGGGCCTGGGCCGCGCGCATCAAGCGTTACCGCATCGAAATCCACCCCGGGCGGATTCGCTACTGCGGCGCCTGGGGATTTCGCGAGCTGCATCTCGCCGACATCGCCGGCTATCGGATACTTCCGACTCAATATGTGGCCACGTTGCTGATCGTTCCATCTAACAAACGACTACGAAAGATCTCCACCGCGCTCTGCTACGAAAAAAAATCGGAACTGCTGGCGTGGCTCGCCGCCCACGTGGTCGATCTTGAACGAAAAGAAGTGGTCGATGAGTTCGCGCAGATCGCCACCGACGTGAGCCTCGGCCGAACCGAGGATGAGCGTCTGGCCCGGTTGTCCACGGTCCGAAGATATATACGCCCCCTGAACCTCGCGAGCATGGGCGCAGGCGTGTGGGCGTTTTTCTTCCCACGCCCCTACGATCTAGTCATCTGCACCTTGATCGCCCTTCCGTTGATCGCGCTGGCGCTGATCACATATTTCCGAGGATTGGTTCGATTGGACGGCAAGCCGACGAGCGCCTACCCGAACGCAGCAGTCCCGATGATTGTGCTGCCGCTCATGCTTATGCTCCGGGCGTTCCTCGACTGGCACCTGTTATCCTGGGCCGACACCTGGCCGACGCTGGCGGGGCCGGCGATCATCGTGGTGATTCTCGTCGTGACGTGTGCGAAGGAAGCGCGCCGTGGATTGATGTTGTTCGGAGCTCTCATTTGCTCGGCTCTCTACGTCTACGGCACCGCGACCTACTTGAACTGTCGCTATGACCGCAGTGAGCCCTTCGTATATGAAAGCACCGTGCGCGACCGTCACATCTCCCATGGCAAACACACGAGTTATTGCCTCACACTCGCGCCGTTCGTTGATGGCGAACCCTACCGGGAAATCGAGGTCCCGCGCGAAACCTACGAACGGCTTCACGAAGGTGATCAAGTGCAGATTGGCGTCTTCGAAGGACGATTGGGAATGCCTTGGTTTCTGATCCGCTGAAACGGCATGAGAACACGGCCGCAGTCATTCACCGCCACCGTCGTCCGCCTCGAAACCGGCATGCGCTACCATGCTTTGCCGGTGCCCGACGACGTGGCCGAGAAGTTCAAGGCCGCCGGCGTGCGGCGTCTCATCGCCGTCATCAACGGCCACTCCTGCAAGCGCGCGCTGCAAAACCACGCCGATGGCGGCAGTTTTCTCATCGTCGGCGGCGATCTGCTCAAAGCCTGCGGTCTCAAGCTCCGCTCCACCGCCACGGTTTCGCTCGCCCCCGATCCCGAGCCCGATGCGCTCGACCTGCCCGAGGCCTTTGCGCTCGTCTTGGAACAAGACATCGAAGCCCGCACCCGTTGGGAAACATTCCCCATCGGCCGCCGACGGTCGCTGCTCCACTACATCACCAGCGCCAAACAGGAGGCCACGCAGATCAAACGAGCCTGCGAACTCGCTGAAAAAATCCGCACGCACACGCTCTACGGCGACCGGACGAAAGCCCGCTGATCGGGCAAACGCCCTGCGTTTCAGCCAGGTCCATCGTCGGGGCTAAACGTTTGCTATTCCGCGCCAAACACATTGTCTGGATGTCAGTTTCGCCCGGCGGTTCTCACCCGGTTTTTCTACACGTGCCTCCCAGCTCAGCCACCTCCTCCGCGCCGGTGCCCTCAACGGGAATCGAGACCGACCGCGACCGGCTGTTCAACCTGTCGCTCGACCTCCTCTGCATCGCGGGGCTCGACGGCTATTTCAAACAGGTCAACCCGTCGTGGACGCGCGTGCTCGGCTGGTCCGCGGAAGAACTCCTGTCGCGTCCCGTGGCGGACTTCATGCACCCCGACGACCGCGAACGCACCCTGAAGGCCCGCGCCGGTCTCGCCCAAGGCATACCCATCCTCGGCCTCGAAAACCGTTATCTGTGCAAAGACGGCTCCTACCGGTGGTTTTCCTGGCAATCCAACATCCAGCCCGGAGCCGCGACCGTGTTCGCCGTCGCCCGCGACATCACCGCGCAGCGCCAGGCCGACCAGGAGCGCATGGTGCTGAGCAAACTCGAGTCCACCGGCACCCTCGCCGGCGGCATCGCCCACGATTTCAACAACCTGCTCGCCGGCCTTTCCCTCAATCTCGAAATGGTCGCGATGATCGGCCCCGTCACCGATCAACAACGCCAGCTGATCAAACAATCGCTGACGACCATCCGGGCAGGCCAGGCGCTCACCCAGCAATTGATCACCTTCGCCCACAGCGACGCGTCGATCCGTCATCCGAGCGACCTGAAGACGCTGCTCCAGCAATCCATGGACCTCGCCCTCAGCGGCTCCAACGTCCGCGGCGAACGCATCATCGCCCCGAACCTGTGGGCGGCCGAGGTCAACGAATCCCAATTCAGCCAGGTCATCCGCAATCTCATCCTCAACGCCCGCGAGGCGCTCCCCGCGGGTGGAACCGTCCGCCTGCAGGCGGACAACGCACTCATCGACGCCTCCCGCGGCGTGGATCTTCCGCCCGGCGACTACGTGCACATCCGCGTCTCCGACGAAGGCCACGGCATCAACGCCGACACGCTCCCCAAGGTGTTCGATCCCTATTTTTCCACCAAGGAACGCGGCCCGCAGAAGGGCATGGGACTCGGCCTCACCATCTGCCACGCGGTCATTCAAAAACACGGCGGACTCATCACGATCGACTCGCACCCCGGTCGCGGGACCACCGTGCATTGCTACCTGCCCGCCTCGCAACTGCCGATGCCCGCCCCTGCACCGGCGCCGGCCATCGAGGCGGTTTCGTCCAAAAAAATCCTGGTCATGGAGGACGAGCAAACGCTCCGGGAAATCATGGCGCAAACCCTCGCCCGCATCGGCTACACGGCCGAACTCGCCAAAGACGGCCAGGAGGCCGTCTCCCTCTACGAGGATGCCCGCAACAGCGGCCATCCCTTCGCGGCCGTCCTGCTCGACCTGACCGTGCGCGGCGGCATGGGCGGCAGCGAGACCATGAAGGCGCTCTGCCAGCGCGACCCATCGGTGCGCGGCGTCTTGATGACCGGCTACAACCACGAGGTCACGTTGCGAGACCACGCCCTGCACGGCTTCAAGGCCGCGCTGGCCAAGCCGTTTTCAGTGGACAGCCTGCGCCAGACCCTGGCCGAAGTGCTGGGCACCAGCCCCGCACGATAGCCGTCAGCAGCGCTCCAGATCGACGAACACCAATTCGCAGGGCGCGAGGTCGTGGGCCAGCGCCAGATCGGTGGTGATCGTGAGCGTCTCGTCGCGCAGCAGCACCGGCTCGGCGGCTTTGCGCAGCGCCTCGATCTGCGCCGCCTTCGGATAATCCGGCGAGCCCATCACGCGCCACGCATGCAGCGCGTTGCCGTGCTTGTTGTCGACCGTCCACACCCGCACGCGATAACGGCCGTGCAGGCCCTTGATCATAAATTCATCCCGGCTGTTCGCCCCCTTGGTTTTCCAATCACCGCCGCCCAGGTCGGTCTCAACCACCTCGGGCAGGTTCCAGACCAGCAGGCGCACGTCGCCCGTGGACGAACGCGTCAGGCGCGCCGAGGGATGCGCGAGCGGCAGTTCCTGGTCATACATCTGCGCCAGCCAGCGGAAGGCGTGGAAGACCGGCTTCTTGATGCCGTGCTGGTTCACCAGTCCGTATTTGCCGGTGAAGGGTTTCAGGCTCAAACCGCTCTCCTCGAAAATATCGCTCACCGTCCACCACATGTAGGAGTCCACTTTTCCGGATACTTCCTTGATCGTCTGGAGCGCAAACGCCGCGGTGAACGCCGTGTCCTTGCCATAAACATCCTCGTGCGCCGGGCAGGAGTTCCACTCGGTGAAATGCAACTCCGCGTAAGGAAACGCCGACGCCGCAATCTGCGCCCGCACGCGCTCCACGTCACCGACCATGCCCTTCATGCCGCGATAATACATCGGTCCCTCCGGCACGCTCTGCACGAGGTCGGCATCCACGCAGTAATGGTGGGTCGAAATAAAATCGAGCGGCACCCGTTGCTCCGCGCAGAACGCGAGCAGATCCGGCACCCACATCGTTTTCGACGTCGCCGGTCCACCGACACGCAAGCGCGCGTCCACCGTTTTCACCGCGCGGACGGTCTCGGCATAGAGCTTGAAATAGTCGTCCCGGGATCCGGTCCAAAACGTGTTGTGCAGATCAGGTTCGTTCCAGACTTCAAAATGCCAGGTGCGCACTTCCTCGATGCCGAAGTTATTGACCAGATGCTCGACGAAGCGCCGCACGAGCCGCGACCACTGCGTCCAGTCCTTGGGCGGCGTGATGTTGCCGCGGTAGTCGAAGATCGTCTGCGGTCCGCTCGCCAGCCGCACGGGCATGAATCCGAGTTCGACGAACGGCTTCATGCCTTGCCCGACGAAAAACTCGTAGATCTTCGTCGCGTTTTGAAAGTTGAGCGTCGGACCGTCGCCGTCGTCGGTTTTGTGCACCACGCCCACGTATTCGGTGAAAATCCCGTGGAAGCGAATTCCACCGAAGCCGATCTCCTTTTGCGCCAGGCGCACATGGTCGCGGAAATCCTCGCGAAGCGTCAGGTAGGCGTGGCACGAGCCGACCCCGCGCTGGAAGAACCGGTTGAAAGGAACGGCCGCGGCGTGGAGATCGATATGCGTGGAGGTATGCATGGAGGGGTGCCTCCAGACAGTCCATTTTTCAAAACGCCGCCAAGCGCATATGGTCGGTCGTTTCGCAGGGCCTCACCGCGCCGCCCGCGCCGTGAGCAGCGGGCGATAGGCCGCGCGATACACCCATGCCAGATAGAGTTCCAACGCGAGAAACACGGCCGCCGGAGCCAATCCCGAGGGTGCGAGGATGACGTGAAACGCGATGCTGTTGAGGATGAACGGGGCGAACAGCACCAGCGCGAGCGGAACGAACCGGTTCGTCACCAGAAACGCGCCCACCAGCAACTGGGTGATTCCGATCAACGGCATCATGTAACCGGTCGCCACCAAGGCGCCGGTGAAGGCCGCGGCCTTTTCGGGCATCGGTGACGACGGAGGCGGGATAAAGTTAAGAAACAGGTTGGCTCCGAAAACGAGCAGCGGAGCACCCATCAGAATGCGGGCGACGGCGGGAATAAACCGGATGAAGGACTTGGAAGCAGGGTCGGTGTTCATGGTGGGAAAATTCAGAGGAGCGCGAGTTGGACGGCGAGGCGGTCGAAGTTCTGCTCGTTGCACTCGGGCACAAAGCTTTTCACCCGCTCGAGCGCCTCCACCGATTCGAAGATCATCCGGAAGGTGACCCGTGTCTTTCCGCATTCGGCGTCAAACGTGGCCACAACTCGAAAACGCGGACTCGAAACGTGATCGAAGACGATGCGCGCCGGTTGCTCGATCTCGCGAAACACGCTTTCGTTTTTGTAGTCCGTGCCGTCGGGTCCGTGCATGACAAACCGCCAGACTCCGCCCGGACGCGCGTCGAACTCGTGAAACGTATTCCGGAAGTCTTTCGGTCCCCACCAGCGGGCGAGGATGACCGGATCGGTCCACGCCTGGAAAACCTGCTCCCGCGTCGCGTCGAACAAGCGGGTGCTCACGATTTCACGGTCGGCCGCGCTCTGCGGATTTTCGGAGGGGGAGTTCATGGGTATAAAACCAGGCGGGGCGAAAGGCTTTTATTGATTCAACGAACAAACCGGATCGTTCTGGACAGTAGGGCTTAAATTGACCGGAAGTCCGCCCCAAAACTCATCCCGGAGTTCACTCAGCCGAGCCCCTATCGTGGTGGCGACATCCGCCGCCTCGTGGCGCCCCCGCTGATCGAGGACAAACGCCAGTTCCACGAGTTCACCGTGAAGTTCGTCGAGCTTTCCAAGCAAGGCGGGGATATTTTCAGAGGTCATGGCGTGAAACAGGTTTGGAACGGAGCCGTCAGGCCGCCGCTCGCATAGTCAACGAACACCTCCCGGCGTTCCGGACACCTCCAGGCGTTTTTATGAATATCTGTCCTTCCGGACGGACCTCGTTCGTCGTAAGGCATGAACGCAGATCACCGCCAACCCACCCGCTCCCGCTTATGGAAACCCATCCCTACATGCTCCTCTTCCGGAACACCGGTCCGGAAACCCACCAGCACCTCTCGCCTGATCAACGCCAGCAACTGGTCGCCCGGTGGAACGCCTGGTTCGAAGGCCTCGTCAAGGCGGGCAATGCCGTCGAGGGCCAGCCACTCGAGATCGAAACCCGCATCGTCTCCGGCCCCGGCGGCGGCCGCGTGGTCGACGGTCCCTTCCCCGAAGCCAAGGAGGCCGTGGGCGGCTACGTGAAGCTCCTCGTCTCCGGCCTGGAGGAGGCCACCGCCATCGCCCAACGGCATCCGGGACTCGAACACGGGCTCATCGTCGAGATTCGATCGATGACCCCGCACTGCCATCTGGGCGTAACCACGTTGCCGGCCGCTTCCGGAGCGGCGTGATTCCATTGGATACTCCGGCTCCATTGCCAACGCCCGCCGCGACCACGCCGGCCGGCCTGGTCGAGCATTTCTTCCGTCATGAGGCCGGACGTCTGCATGGCGCGTTGATCCGGTTGCTCGGCGTGCAAAACATCGCGCTGGCCGAAGACATCGCGCAGGACGCGTTGCTGCGCGCGTTCCGCACCTGGTCGATGGGCGGCATCCCCGCGAATCCTTCGGCTTGGATCACGCGCGTGGCCATGAATCTCGCCAAGGACCACCTGCGCCACCGGCGCATGTCCGCCGAAAAAGAGCCGGCCATCATCACCCACATCGAGCAAACACTGCCCTCGCCCGCCGTCGCCGCCGAAACCGATCACGCCATCCGCGACGACGCGTTGCGATTGCTCTTCGTCTGCTGCCATCCGGAGGTCGCCCCCGACTCGCAGGTCGTGCTCGCGCTCAAGGTGCTCTGCGGCTTCGACACCGGTGAAATCGCCCGCGCGTTCCTGAGCAGCGAGGCCGCGATCGAAAAACAACTCACCCGCACCAAGCAGCGCATCGGCACGGCCAACATCGGCTTCGACCTGCCCGAGGGCGCGGAACTTTCCGCCCGGCTAGATGGCGTGCTCGCGACGCTCTACCTGTTGTTCAACGAGGGCTACAAGGCCTCGTCCGGCGACCGGCTCCTGCGCGAGGACCTCTGCGCAGAAGCCGTGCGCCTCGCCTCGCTGCTCGTCACCCACCCGTCGGGCAACACGCCGCGCAGCCACGCGTTGCTTGCGTTGATGCTGCTCACCAGCGCCCGCTTTCCTTCGAGAGTGGACGATCAGGGCGACCTGCTCCGCCTCGACGATCAGGACCGCTCCAAGTGGGATCAGGCCCTCATCGGACGCGGGCTCGTTCATCTCTCACACGCCGCACAAGGCACCGAACTCAGCGAGTATCACCTCCAAGCGGGCATTGCCGCACTGCACTCGCTCGCGTCCGATGCGGTCTCGACCGACTGGCCGCGCATCCTCGCCCACTACGACGCGTTGCTCGGGTTGAAACCGTCCCCGCTGGTGGAACTCAACCGCGCCGTGGCCGTCGCCCATGTCCACGGACCTCAGGCGGGACTCGATGCGCTCGCGGCGATCGGACCGCGCGCCGGGATGGATTCGTATTATTTGTTTCACGCGGTCACGGGCGAGTTGCACAGCCGCCTGCGCAACCACGAGGCGGCCGCCACGAGTTTCCGCCGCGCCTTGCAACTGTCCCGAGTCGGCCCCGAGCAGCAACACCTCGCCCGGCAACTGGAACGCGCGACCGATGCCGACGGCTCGCGGTTCTGAACCGGGCGCCGCTTACGCGAGCATGGCGGCCTCGGCCGCGTCCACCACGGTCGCGTCGATTTCACCGGCCAGGGCTTTGTCCACCCAGCGCTTGATCCGCTGGAGACCGGCGCGCCGCTGGGGATCGGAGGGCTTCATGGTGCCGAGCAGGTTGATCACAGTCGCCGCGTAATCGTGGGCGTTGGCGGTCGTGAGGGTTTTCAGCTCGAAAGGATTGATCTCGCCGCGACGAATCATTTCCCGCGCTTCGCGTTCGAGCTCCATGTTGGAACCGCCGGGGGCGCCGGGACCGTCACCACCGCCTTGCGGGCGTCCGCCGCCTCCTCCGCCACCTTCGCCTTCGCTCGAACGTTTTTCTTCTTTCCCGCGCGGCTGCTTCTCGATTTCCGTCGGGTATTCCTTGCCGTCGCGACCGGTGACCTTGCCCGCTTTGACGATGCGGCCGGACTGAACCAGTTCCGCACGGCGAACGCGCACCAGTTCGGAGGACACCTTGCAGATGCCCGCCAGAACGGCGTTGGATCGGTCGGGCCATTCTTCGAGGGCGATTTCCACGACGTTCCGTTTGTCGGCGTTGTTGCGATAAACACCGTTGGACGCGTTGGCACCCAGCGCATGCCGGAGCGCGTCACTGCGCCCGCCCGGCTGCACCTCGGCGAGGATGGACGGAAGCCCGGTGCGCTTGGCCGCAAGGTAGCGATGAAAGCCGTCCGCCAGCCAGTAGGTCGCCCCGTCGTAATAAACCGAGATGGGCGGGAACACCGTGCCGGCGGCCATTTCCTCGGCGTAACTCTCGATCGCGTCGTCGCAGGTTTTCACCCGTGCCTGGGTGCCGCCGTAAATATCAATCAAGTCGAGGGAAAGGGATTGCGTCTGCATCAGGGAAAAGGGGCCGTTTCTGATGCCCCGCACCCGGCGTCGGCAAGGGCAATCCTCGCCCGCGTGGTTACAGTTCCGCCGGCGAAATCGTGAGCTGGCGCGATTGCTCGCAACGCTTCCGCGACAACTCCACGCCCAACGCATCCATCCCCAATGCATTCGCCACCGCCAGCACCGTGCCCACGCCGCAAAACGGATCGAACACGGTCTTCGTACCCACCTGCTCTTTCGCAAAACGCACCGCGTGCGCCGCCGCGCGCACACCCATCGCGCGAATCCACGGCTGGCGGCCCGCATCGGTGATCACATCCGGAATCGGCAGCACCTCCGGACAGCTCATCGCTCGCGACACCGCGATCAGATGGGTGAACCCCGGCCGCCCGTAGGTGAGCATGCCCGGCGGGCGCCGGCACACAATCTTGTGAAAGAGCACCCGCGCACCCGCATCCTCGGCGGCGCGGATGACCATCGCCCCTTTGTCCACCCATGCGCCGTCCCGCTTGATGTCGGACTGGAAAAACAGCGCCGCGCTTTCGTCCGGCACGGCGTTCACCACGAGTTCGACCGCTCCGAGAAACCACGCCCGCCACGCCGGCAGCGACAGATTAACCTCGGACACGTCGGGCAGCGACGTCACCGCGCACGCCCCGTCGATCCGGCCACGCGCGCGCATCCACGCAATCGCGTCGGATTGGTGCACTTCACGTAACGGCGACGAGGTCGGATCGTTCATTCGCCTGAAATTACCGCCAACGCACCCAGATGGAACCGTGATCCTTCACCCGGCGTAATTTCCACGGCGACCACTGGATGACGAGGTCTTTCATCGCAAAGCCTCCCAGCCACACCAGCGCACCCGCGCCCGGCCAAACCCATGCCGGCAACGAGACCGCGACCGGCACTCCGACGGCGGTCAACACCACGCCAGCCAGAACACCGCTCAACCCCACAGTGGACTCCACGCACATGCAGCGCGCCTCTTCGACAGGCGCCGCGCCGCCCGCCTGACGCTGTTTGGTCAAAAGCCACAGGTCGCGCACCAGTCCCTGCCCGAGCAACGCCAGCGCCGCCACGGCCAGCAGGGAACCCAACTCCAGTGACGACGGCAGCCGGCCGGCGATGGCCGCGAGCACACCGGTCGCCAACGCGACCAACCCGAGTTCAATTCTCTCGGCGCGCGTGAGCATCGCCTACTTTCCGCCGGGAGTCTTCGACGCGTAATGGGGAACCAGCTGCTTCAGGTGCCCCTGGATAATCGATGCGATCGTCGCCGCCGGCGCGGTGTCCTTGTGCAGCTCGAAGACGGCGACCAGCAGCGCGAGTTCGATGTCCACCTTGTTCGTGCTCGCGGTCTTCATCGCCGCGACGATCTCCAGCGCCTTTTTCTCGGCCTGCTTGTAGTTGATGAAATTTTGGTCGGGGACGTTTTCGCTCATGCGCTAATGGGTCGCGCAAGTCCGAGGTTCGTCAAGCTCCGGTCAAAAAACCGCGCGGCCCGCAGGCGGATGTTGCCCCTGGGTTACAAATCCGCGTTAATAGGTTCTCGCATGCGCGTTCCCTTCCTTTTTCTCCTTTCATTCGCCTTGCTGGGTGACCTCGGGGCGGCGGTTACACCCGAGTATCAGACCGCCAAACAGGCGCGCATCAACGGAACCTACATCATGGTCGTGATGGCCGACGGGACCAAGGCCATGGTTCCGCTCGCCTCGCTCAAGATCGAGGACCGCGACTGGCTCGTCGAACTCAGCAAACGCCAGCCGCTCGCCGAGGCGAAATCCAAGGTCGTGGTCGTGGCGGCATCCGAACTGTCGGCCGCCAAGGCCAAGCAGACCATCGTGACCGCCACCACCCAGGGACCGCTCGAAACGGTGCAACTCTGCGCGCCCAATGTCCTGCGCGACCAGATCGGCGGCACCTGCATGCTCTACGCCCGTGTCCACTGGCTCGACATCGCCGGTTACTACAGCCGCAACGACGAGATCTACAAAATCATCAACGACACGCCGCCCGACGCCCCGTGGCAGGAGCCTCGCTATGTTCGCGGACTCACCTCGATCTTCACCTCCCGCCAGCCGAACCCCGTGCGCCACCGCCTGCCGCCCGAAGCCGATCCCTTCGACTGGGCCCGCTCCGAACTGCGCAAGGGCCGCCCGTTGCTCGCGGCTTTCCCCCGCGAGATCTGGCAGGCCCTGCCCCCGGGTTTCATCGCCGCGCATCCGTGGAACGGCGGCTCGGTCGGCCACCAGATCGTGATCAACGGCTTCACTTGGAATAAGGAGACGCGCACCGGCACGTTTCACATCATCAACTCGTGGCGGGAACTCTACGAGTTCGACCTCACGACCGCGGCGGCCGGCGGCGGCGCCCTGGTAGTCGAGGAAAGCCTTTCCCCCGCAGGAGAGATCCTGAAACCCGGGGAGGAGCCGACCAAGGAGGTCGTGCAAAATGTCAGGCTCATCAAGACCCTGGGCGCGGTGAATCTCTACGAGGTCAAAACCAACCTCGGCGAACGCCGCATGGCCGCCGCCAGCGAGGACGCCGTGCGCGAGCTGGTCGAGAAACCCTGATCAACCGAGCAGCGCCTCGCGCATCGCGCGGAACTTCAACTCGGTTTCCGCGTATTCGCGCTCGGCGTCGGAGCCCTCGACGATCCCCGCGCCGGCGTAAACCCGCGCGGTGGCGCCTTCGACCAGCGCCGAGCGGATGCCGACCAAAAACTCGCCGCCGCCTCGCGCATTCATCCAGCCGATGGCGCCCGCGTAGAGGCCGCGGGGAAACCCTTCGAGTTCGCGGATGCGCGTCACCGCCGCCTCGCGCGGCGTGCCACCGACCGCCGGCGTCGGATGCAGTTGCGCCAGCGCGTCCAGCAGATGCACGCCCTCAGGCATGGCCGCGGTCACGGGCGTGTGCAGGTGCTGCACATTCGCCAGCTTGCGCAGGCCGGGCGCGGCGGCGAACGCCGGCTTCAATCCCAGCGGTTCGAGCCGGCGCACGATCGAATCGAGCACGTGTCGGTGTTCGCGCAGGTCTTTCTCGCTCGCGAGCAGGGCCGCGCCCAGGGCGGCGTCCTCGCTCGCGCCAGCGCCGCGTCGTGCCGAACCGGCGAGCGCCTCGGTTTCAAGCACGCCCTTGCTCACGCGCACCAGGCGCTCCGGACTCGCGCCGATGAAGCTATGTCCGCGACCGTTCGCCACCGAGAAGCTGTAGCAGTCGGGGAAACGCTCGCGCAGGCCGTTGAGCAGACGCAACGGATGCAACGGCGTGTCGGCGTGCATGTCCTGCGCGCGGGCGAGCACGATTTTTTTGACCGCGCCCGCAGCGATGGCCGCAAGCCCGCCTTTGACCGCCGCGCGGTAGTCGCCCACCTCGGTCGTGCGGAAAGCCACGCGGGCATCGGCCTCGGCGGGGGCGACCGCGGCGTAATCAAAGTGTTTGAATTTCCCGTGCGCTCGCCAGATGCGCTCGGCGAGTTGGACCAGATCCGCATCGGGCGCGACCAGCAGGTTGGCCACCGCCGTGGTCACGTCGCCGGCGCGCGCCACCTGCCAGCGGGGCACAAACACGCGGGCCGCGGGAAACGCCTCGCCCGCCTCGACATTGTCCAAAAATGCGAAGGCGCTGAAAAAGTGCGGACCGCCAAACGGGGCGTCCACGTCACCCACCGCGATGGTGCGGGCGAGCACGTCGTCGATAAAACGCCGAGTCGAGGCGAAGCGGTCCGCGCCCGACGCCTCGTGCGTGAGCACGGCGTCGGCGCCCGCGATGGCGGTCTGGATGGCCGGACGCTCCGCGTAGAAGTGCAGTTCGCCCGGCTCGAAGATCGCCTCGAGCACGGCGAGCGGGTCCAGCGCGCCGACCTTCAGGGAAATGCTGACCAACCGCTCGCGTCCGTCGGAGCGGACCGCCTCGCGACACTGACGCAAAAACGCGACCAGTGCCTCAGGCGAGGCGTTCTCGGCGGGGTTGATCGGGAGGATGGTCATGGCCCGGAATCGTTCTCGGTCTCCTACTCTTACTCGTTCTCAAAAATCAGATTCGAGAACGAGTAGGATTACGAAAAACGAGAACGCGTAGGACGCGCCTTACTTCTTCGCCGTCTTGTCGCCTTCGGGCCGCGGGAAGAGGATCGCCGTCTCGGCGACCTTTGAGCCGGTGAGACGCGAGCTCCACACGAGTTCGTCTTTCCAAACGGAACCCGGGGTATAACCGAGGACCGACTGGATTTTCTCGGTCGTGCCGGGCATGACCGCCTGCAACAACGTCACGCCGAGGCGCAGCGCTTCGGCGATCGTCGCAAGCGTGGTGCGCAGGAGCGCGGCATCTTTCGCATCAGTGGATTTCGCCAGCGTCCACGGCGTGCGCGTCTGGATGTAGGCGTTGGTCGCGGTGATGAACCCAAAGGTGCGCTCCAGCGCGATATGGAACTGGAATCCCTCGTGCAGCGTGATGACCTCATCGCGCGTCTTCGTCCAGAGTGCCTGCAAATCCTGTTCGGGCTGCTCGGAAATCTCGGCAGCGGGAAGCACGCCGGCGCTGAAGCGCGTCGTCATGTTGAGCACACGGTTGACGAGGTTGCCCAGGTTGTTGGCGAGTTCGCTGTTGTAGCGGGCGAGGAACTGGTTGAGCGAAAAATCGCTGTCCTGGCCCACGCTCATTTCGCGGATCATGAAGTAACGCAGCGCGTCCACGCCGTATTTGTCGGCGAACTCGGCGGCATCGACGAAGTTGCCGGTGCTCTTGGACATTTTGCTGCCGTTGATGGACCACCAGCCGTGGGCGAGAAGCGACTTCGGCGGCTCGATGCCGGCGGCCTTGAGCATGATCGGCCAGTAAACGGCGTGCGGCGGCACCAGGATGTCCTTGCCGATGACATGGAAATCGGCCGGCCAGAACTCGGGCTTGTCGATGACGGCGGTGTAGTAGTTCACCAACGCGTCGAACCAGACGTAGGTCACGAAGTTCTCGTCGAACGGGAGCGTGATGCCCCATTCGAGGCGCTCCTTCGGACGCGAGATGCAGAGGTCGTTGAGCGGCTCGGCGAGGAACTCGAGCACCTGCTTCTGGCGGTAGCGCGGGAACACGAAGTTCTCGTTGGCCTTGAGATGATCGACGAGCCACGGCTGATACTGCTGCAGTTTGAAGAAGTAGTTGGACTCGGTGATCTCGGTGACCTCGCCGAAAATCTCGGGCCACGAACCGTCGGGATTGCGATCCTTGTCCTGGAGAAACTGCTCCTGGCGCGTGGAGTAGAAGCCCTTGTATTCGGCCTTGTAGATCTCGCCCTTGTCGAAGAGCTGCTGGAGGAGCTGGCGGACGACCTTCTTGTGGCGCTCCTCGGTGGTGCGGATAAAGTCGTTGTTGGAAATATTGAGCTTCTTGCAGAGGGCGCGGAATTCCTCCGAAACCTCGTCGCAGAACTGCTGGGGGGGGATGCCGCGCTTCTTGGCGCTTTGCTGGACCTTCTGGCCGTGCTCATCGACACCGGTGAGGAAGTAAACGTTGTCTCCCATCAGACGCCGGAATCGGGCAATGACGTCCGTCAGCACCTTTTCGTAGGCGTGGCCCAGGTGTGGCGAACCGTTCACATAGTCGATGGCGGTCGTGATGTAGAAGTTCTTCATGTGCGGGAGGGCGAACAGAAGACACGTCCCGACAAATGTCGAAGATTTTGCAGGGCGACGCGCCAGTCGTGCATTCCCGGCACCCGATGCGCCCTTCGGTGACCGCCTTCCCCTCCCTCCTCTCCCTTACCGCCATTACCCCCAAAAGTAATCCCGGCAATAAATATTAGTTGACCCTAATTCAGGCGAACTAGATTTAGGAATGGCTAAATTTGATATGGCACACGAAATCAGCGCAATCAGCCCCCGTCTCCTGCGACACCTAACCGTGTCGGCCATCGCATTCGGCTGCTTGTCCGCGTCCATCCTGAACTCCGCACCGGACAAATCCGCTTACACGCTCTTCAATCCGACGCCCCGTGACCAAATGCGCGAGTTGAGCACGGACCGTCCCGACCAAACCGAAAGCCCCTACACGGTCGATGCCGGCCACTGGCAGATCGAATTCGATTTTTTCAACTACACCTACGACCGCGAAACCGGCGTGCGCACCGAGACTTGGAACGTCGCTCCCGTAAACGTGAAGCTCGGCCTCACCAACACCACCGATCTTCAGGTGATGTTCGACAGCTACTCCACCGAGCGCGTCCGCGCCGCCGGAGCCACCGCCACGACGCGCGACTGGGGCGATATTACCCTCCGCCTGAAACAAAACCTCTGGGGCAACGACGGTGGCTCCACCGCCCTCGCCGTCATGCCCTTCGTCAAACTCCCGCTTAACGCCGGCGACGCGGGTAACAATCTCGTCGAAGGCGGCCTCATCGTCCCCCTCGCCGTCGCCCTGCCCGCCGGCTGGGGCCTGGGACTGATGACCGAGGTGGACTGGCTCGCCGACGCCACCGGCAACGACCGCCACGCGGAGTGGGTCAACACGGTCACCGTCAGCCATGACATCACCCAGCGTCTCGGCGGCTACGTCGAGTTCGTCTCCGTCCACAGCGAAGAACGCGGCGCGCGCTGGGTCGCCCAGGCCGACGCCGGCCTCACCTACGCCATCAGCGACGACATCCAGCTCGACGGCGGCTGCAACGTCGGCGTCACCGAGTCCGCGCCCGACCTGCAGCCCTTCCTCGGTCTTTCCCTGCGTTATTAATCACGCGTCCGCCTCCTCTCTCCGCCTTCCCTTGTTTTTATGAATGACCCGATCACCTCCGCCGTCCCGCCCGAGCGCGCCTGGCGGCGTTTGAAAGCCAACGACAGCCTACCCGAGGCGCACCGGTCCATCATCGTGCCGACCAACGCCTCGTTCTGGCGGAAGTGCTTCGCCTTCGCAGGTCCCGGCTTCCTCGTCGCGGTCGGCTACATGGACCCGGGCAACTGGGCCACGGATCTGGCCGGCGGCGCCAAATTCGGTTACACGCTGCTGTCCGTCATCATGATTTCGAATCTGATGGCGATCCTCCTCCAGCACCTGTGCATCAAGCTCGGCGTCGTCACCGAACGCGACCTCGCCCAGGCCTGCCGCGACCATTACTCGAAACCCACGGTGTGGTTCCTGTGGATTTTATGCGAGCTGGCGATCGCCGCCTGCGACCTCGCCGAGGTGGTCGGTTCGGCCATCGCGCTGCAACTGCTCTTCGGCATTCCGCTCGTGTGGGGCTGCCTCATCACCGCCGCCGACGTCATGCTCGTGCTGCTGCTCCAGCACAAAGGCTTCCGCTACATCGAGGCCGTGGTCATCACGCTCATCGCGACCATCGGCGCGTGTTTCGCAGTGGAGTTGTTCCTGGCGAAGCCCGAAGCCGGCGCCTTGCTCGCCGGCTTCGTCCCGCACCCGGAAATCCTGCGCAACAAGGAAATGCTCTACGTGGCCATCGGCATCCTCGGCGCCACGGTGATGCCGCACAACCTCTACCTGCACTCGTCGATCGTGCAGACCCGCAAATACCAGCAGACCGCCGGCGGCAAACGCGAGGCCATCAAGTTCGCCACCATCGACTCGACCGTCGCCCTGATGTTCGCCCTCTTCATCAACGGCGCCATCCTCGTGCTGGCCGCCGCGACGTTTCACCAGACCGGACACCAGGAGGTCGCCGCGATCCAGGATGCGTATCACCTGCTCGACGGCATCATGGGGGTCACCTTCGCCAGCGTCCTGTTCGCCGTCGCCCTGCTCGCGTCGGGACAAAACTCCACCCTCACCGGAACGCTCGCCGGACAGATCGTAATGGAAGGCTTCCTCAACATCCGCATCCGCCCCTGGCTGCGCCGGTTGATCACCCGCGCGATCGCCATCGTGCCGGCCATCGTCGTCATCGGCCTGTTCGGCGAGGACAAATCCACCGAACTGCTCGTCGCCAGCCAGGTCTGTCTGAGCCTCCAGCTCGGCTTCGCCTGCTGGCCGTTGATGCGCTTCACCAGCGAACGCGCCAAAATGGGCGAGTTCGTCAACTCCTGGTGGATCAAACTGCTCGGCTGGGGCATCACTCTGGTTATCATCGGCCTCAACGTGAAACTGCTGCTCGACATCGCCGGCATCACCGGCAACTGACGCGCCCAACCGCCCCCGACACCATGTATAAAAAGATCCTCGTCGCATTGGAAAACTCCCGGGCCGACGACACCCTGGTGCCCCACATCACGGAACTCGCCCGCCTGCTCGGTTCCGAACTGTTGCTCGTGCACGTGGCCGACGGCTTCGTCGCGCGGAACTTCGACCAGCTCAAACTCGCCGAGTCGGATGAAATGCGGGACGACCGCGCCTACCTCGACCAAGTCGCCGACCGGATCCGGCTCGCCGGCCTGCGCGTCTCGACCGAACTCGCGCTCGGCAATCCGCCGACGGAAATCCTGAAGGCGGCCGAGACCCGCCAGTGCGATCTCATCGCAATGACCTCCCACGGCCACAAGTTGATCGGCGATATTTTCCTCGGCAGCACGATCGAGAAGGTGCGGCACAACACGGCGATCCCGATCCTCGTGGTGCGCGCCGGCGAGACGGCCTGAGCAATTCCCCCTTGCGAGGCCGCAAACCGCGCGGACACACTGCGGACCGATGTCGCAGTCGTTTGCACGTATCGTATTCGCGCTCACGGCGGTTTTCTTCGCCGCGTTTTTCCTGTGGCCGATCATGCAGATCCTCAAGGGAGGGTTCATCGACGCGGACGGCCGGTTCACCCTCGATTACGTCGGCGCGCTGGCGGCCGACCCCATCTATCGCGCCGGCATCGGCAATTCCCTCCTGCTGGCCTGCGCCACCACCGCGCTCACCTTCGCCATCGCGCTGCCGCTGGCGTTTATCAGCGACCGCTTTGTTTTCCCCGGCAAAGGCCTGCTCGGCTCCGTGGTGCTCATCCCGATGATCCTGCCGCCGTTCGTCGGCGCCATCGGCATCAAACAGATCTTCGGCCAATACGGCGCGCTCAACGCCCTGCTCATCGAGCTCGGCCTGCGGCCCGCGGGCTGGACCCACGACTGGTTCGCGACGAGCCCGTTCTGGGGCATCGCGGCGGTGAACGCGCTCTCGCTCTACCCCATCATCTACCTCAACGCCGTCGCCGCGCTGGCCAACGTCGATCCCGCCATGGAGGAGGCCGCGCAAAATCTCGGCTGCACCGGCTTCTGTCGCTTCTTCAAGATCACCCTGCCGCTCATCAAACCCGGCCTGTTCGCCGGCGGCACCATCGTCTTCATCTGGGCGTTCACCGAGCTGGGCGTGCCGCTCATCTTCGACTACCCGCGCGTGATCGCGGTGCAGATTTTTTACGGACTGAAGGACATCGGCGGCAACCCCGCCCCCTACGCGCTGGTCGCGATCATGCTCGCGAGCACCGTGCTGCTCTACGCCCTTGGCAAAGGCGTCTTCGGCCGCCAGTCCTACGCCATGATGGCCAAGGCCACGAGCTCCGGCGGCGCCCGTCCCCTGCCCCGCGCACAGGCCTGGCTGTGCACCGCGGCCTTTGCCGGCGTCACGTTCCTGGCGGTGCTGCCGCACCTCGGCGTGGTGCTCGTGGCATTCTCCAGCGACTGGTATGCGAGCGTGTTTCCCCGGCACCTTACGCTGGAAAACTTCCAACTCGCCCTCGGCCACAATCTCACCGTTCCCGCCATCGCCAACTCCCTTAAATTCGCCGGTGCGTCCACGCTGATCGACGTCTTTCTGGGCATCGCTATCGCCTACGTGGTGGTGCGCTCGAAGATCCCCGGCCGCCAGGTGCTCGACGCCTTGGCGATGATGCCGCTCGCCGTGCCCGGCCTCGTGCTCGCATTCGGCTACCTCGCAATGAGCCAGGAGGGAAAATTTTTCGCCTTCATCAATCCCGTCGAGAACCCGACCATCCTGCTGATCATCGCCTACTCGGTGCGCCGCCTGCCCTACGTGGTGCGCTCGGCGGCCGCCGGTTTTCAGCAGACCAGCGAAACCCTCGAGGAAGCCGCGCAAAATCTCGGCTGTCCTCCGCTCAAATCGCTTTTCAAGATCACGCTGCCGCTCATCGCCGCCAACCTGATCGCGGGCGGACTGCTCGCGTTCTCCTTCGCCATGCTCGAGGTGAGCGACTCGCTGATCCTCGCGCAGAAACAGGCGTTTTATCCGATCACCAAGGCGATTCTCGAACTCTTCCAACTACTCGGCGACGGCAAGTTCATCGCCAGCGCCCTCGGCGTGTGGGCGATGGCGTTTCTCGGCGTGACCATCGTCGGCATGAGTGTGCTGCTCGGCAAAAAACTTGGCGCGATCTTCCGGGTTTAGCTTCATCACGCGCGCATGCTCCCGCTGATTTTTGTCTCCTTTCTCTGGGCGTTTTCCTTCGGTCTCATCAAAGGCCGGTTGACCGGACTCGATCCGGTCGCCGTGAGCGTGCTGCGACTGGCGTTCGCCGCCGTCGTGTTTCTGCCGTTTCTGCGTCCGCGCGCGCTGCCGCGGCGGGACGTCGTCACACTGGCGATCATCGGAGCGATCCAGTTTGGCCTCATGTATATGCTCTACACCGCGGCCTTCGCGCACCTGAAGGCCCACGAGGTCGCGCTGGCGACCATCCTCACGCCCGTGTATGTCGCCCTGCTCGACGCGGCCGTGGAAAACCGCACGCGCTGGCAACACATGGCCGCGGCCGCGCTGGCCGTGGTCGGCGCTGGCGTGCTTATTTGGAAAAACCGCACGAGCGACACCATCGTCACCGGTTTCCTCGTCGTGCAGGCCGCCAACCTCTGTTTCGCCGCCGGACAGGTCGCCTACAAGCGCATCCGCCCGACGCTGGCCAAGGGCGTGAACGACGCGGGTCTTTTCTTCTGGCCGTGTCTCGGCGCCATGGCGGTGACGGCCCTCACGTCGGTTTTCTACACCGACTGGACCGCCTTTCGGCCCGCGCCGATCCAGTGGGGCGTGCTCGCCTATCTCGGCATCCTGGCCTCAGGCCTGGGTTTCTTTCTTTGGAACTACGGTGCCCTGCGAGTGAACACCGGCACGCTCGCCGCGTTCAACAACGCCAAGGTCCCGCTCGGCGTGGTGTGCTCGATGCTGGTTTTCGGCGAAAAGCCGGAGAGCTTTTTCCGCCTGCTGCTCAGCCTCGGACTCCTGGTGCTGGCCGTGCTGATCGCCGAATGGAAACCGGCGTCCGCAAAAAAGGCGGGCCCGTAAAAGGCCCGCCGTGGGAAACATTTGATCGGCGCGAACTCAGTTCGAGTAGAACGCGTTGATCTTGTCGGCGACGTCGCGGAAGCCGATGTCCTCGCTGTAAATGATCTTATACTCGGTGATGGCCTCGGTCTTCTTGCCCATGCCCTCGTAGCAGGAGGCGAGCTCGTAGATGATGTCCTTCTTGAGATCGTCCATGACCTGAAGCTCGCCCTTGGCGGTCTGGAACTGGGCGACCGCCAAATCGAACATCTTGCGGGCCTTGAGGGCCTTGCCCATGCCGGTGATGGCAGCGACGCGCACCTTCGGGTTCTTCTGCGCCTGTTGGTAGTTGGCGATGGCGTTCTGGTAATCGCCGGCCTCGAAGTAGAGGTTGGCGAGCGTGTAACGCGCGGCGTAATCGTTCGGGTAACGCTCGACGTAATCCTTGGCGTCGGCGAGCTGCACCGAAGCGAAATCCTGTTTGGCCTTGGTGAGCGCAGCCGCGAGTTCGGCGTTGCCGGGCGAAAGCGCGGCCTGGGACTCCAGATCCTTGATGCGCTTGTCCAGAATGGCGGTCTTGAGATCGCGCTCCTGCTGGGCAAGCGAGGTGTCGCCGGCGCCGGAGGGAAGCGCGCGCGCCTTGGCCACATAAGCAAGGGCGTCCTCGAGCTTGTTCAACTTCTTGTAGCCGTCCGCCACGCTGCGGTAGTGGTTCAGATTGTCGGGCTGGGCCTGCAGACGCACCAGGGCCTCGTCGATGAGCTTCCGGGTCATCTCCTCGGAGGTCACGATCTTCGACGCCTGCTCGAGCATGATCGACTGGGCCTCGTCCTTGAGCTTGTCGCGGAACGAGCCCTTCTCCTCCCAGTTGCCCTTGTCGGTCGTCTGGGCGATGGCGGCCTTGCGCATGAGACTGAGGGCGTCGCCGTCCTGCGGCTTGAGCTTCAGGATCTCGTCGGCGGCGCGCAACGCGTCCTTCGGACGCTTGGCGAGCAGGCAGGCCTCGCCGTAATTGAGCAGGGCCTCGCGATCGGTGGGGTTGAGCTCATGAATGGCCTCCCAGGCGAAGGCGACCGTCTCGGGCATGTCGAGCCCCTGGGCGGCCTCGGCGAGGAGTTTGAGCGCGTGCACGCTGGTCGGGTCGGACGCCAGCATTTTCTCGGCGTTCTCCAGCGACTTGGCGGGGTCTTTTTTACCGCCGAAAAGGAAACCGGCCTGGGTGACAGAACCGAAGGCTTTGGCGAACAGCTTGTTTTTGCCGCCGAGCTGGCGCAATTGGGCGACACGCTGCAAGCGACGAACCGGCAGACAACCGGGCGCGGCCTTCAAAACCTGGGCGGTGACATCCAGCACATAATCGAGATTGCCGCGCTGCAGCGCGATCTGGGAATTCTCGATCTGTTTCTGAACGCGGGGGTCGAGCGATGAAACGGGGATTTCTGGCATAGGGGATGAAGTGAACGAACTCGCCGACCCTGCGTGGGTCAACGCTAGATTGCCGTTTAAACGATCTGCAGATCGCAAGCCGCGGCCCGGGCCAACCGGTCGATGCCGGAGGCCACCGTCGCGTCGGTCGGTCCCTCGACCAGAAGCCGCAGTTTGGCCTCCGTGCCCGAGAAACGCACCAGCACCCGCCCCTGATCGCCGAGCTCGGCCTCCAAGGCGGCGATTTCGCGGGTCAACGCGGCGCAAGCCGGGAGCTCCCGCTTCTCGCGGACCTTGAGATTACGCACGGCCTGGGGGAACTTACGCAACACCTTGCGCAGTTCCGACAACGGGCGTCCGCGGGCGAGCATCACCTCGATCACCTTGAGCGCCGCCACCAAGCCGTCACCGGTCGGCGACGTATCCGCGCAAATGATATGGCCGCTGGATTCACCGCCCAGCGTCGCGCCGTCGGCCAGCATGCGCTCGATCACATAACGGTCGCCCACCGCGGTGCGCGCGACCCGGCCGCCGGCGGCGACAACCGCAGCGTCAACCCCCAGGTTGCTCTGCACCGTGATGACCAGTTCGGAAGCGGCCAGCCGCCCCTGCTCCAGCGCATGCAGGGCCAGCAGAGTGAGAACTTCGTCACCGTCGAGCACCGAGCCGGTTTCATCGACTAGGATGCAGCGGTCACCATCACCGTCGTGGGCGATGCCCAGCCGCGCGCCGGTCGCGCGAACCCGCGCCGCCAGCTGCTCGGGGTGCTCGCTGCCCACGTGGGCGTTGATATTAAACCCGTCCGGCGCATCGCCGAGCCCGATCACCTCGGCCCCGAGCGCGCGCAACACCGCCGGGCTCGTGCCCGCGGTCGCACCGTTGGCCGTGTCCAAGACCACCCGCCAGCCCGCCAGCGAACGCTCCGGAAGCAGCGACCGGGCGGCCGCGATGTAGGCCTCGACTCCGTCCGCCACCGGCACCGTGGTCAACGGCACCCGGGCCGTTTCGGGCAGCAACGCCTCGATGCGCGCCTCGTCTTCGTCGGTGAGCTTGATGCCCGTGCCCGCGAAAAACTTGATGCCGTTGTCCGTCGCCGGATTGTGCGAGGCCGTGATGACCACGCCGAGCGTCGCGCCGCCAAGACGCACCGCGCGGGCCACGGCCGGCGTCGGCACCACGCCCAGGGAAACCGGTTCCAGACCGGCGGCAGCCAGACCCGCCGCGACCGCGCGCAGGAGCGCCTCGCCCGAGGCGCGCGTGTCGCGACCGATCAGCACGCGACCCTTGCCGCCGGCCCAGCGACCCGCCGCCTCGCCGAGGCGCGCCGCGAAAACCTCGTTCACAACCGGACCTCCATAGGGCCCGCGCACACCGTCGGTGCCGAAATAGATGCGTTTCATTTTTTAAAAAACTCTTTGGTCGCCGCGATCTTCGCCTTCACCGCGCCGCCGAGCAGCAGCTCGCGGGCATGCTCCGCGCCCTCGGCGACGGACTGCGTGCGGCCGGTGATCCACAACGACGTCGCTGCGTTGAGGACGATCGTGTCCACCAAACCAGCGGGGCCGCGGCCCGCGAGCAGTGCGTCGACAATCGCCAGATTCGTCGCGAGGTCGCCGCCTTCAAGATCGGCAAAACTCGACGCCTTGAAACCGTGTTCGGCCGCAGTCCACATGCCGTCGATCGCACGCAGACGCCCGATGCCGCGCACGCGGTTCGGCGTGGCCGTCGTCAGTTCATCGATACCTCGACCGGGTCCGATCACGCCGTGCGCGGCCAGACCCGCCTCGGTGCCAAGCAGGTCGAGCACATCGGCCAGCTTTACCACCCACGCCTCGGAAAACACGCCGAGCAGCACGTGCGCGGGCCGGCCCGGATTGATGAGCGGACCGAGGATGTTAAACACCGAACGGCGTCCCTGAGCGGCCAGTTGACGGCGTGCCGGACCGATGTGCCTGAAAGTCGGATGATAGGCCTGCGCAAAGAAAAACGCGTAGCCCAGCTGATCGAGAGAGCCGCGGATTTTTTCCGGCGACGCCTCCAGGTCGAAACCCAGCGCCGCCAGCAGATCGGCGCTGCCGCACTTCGAGGTGACGCCGCGATTGCCATGCTTCATCACGGTCACGCCGGCGCAGGCCAGCGTGAGCACCACCATGCTCGAAATGTTAAAACCGCCCGCCATGTCGCCGCCGGTGCCGACGATATCAATGGCACCCGCGGACCAGCGCCCGACGCCGGGGTCCACCGCCCGCGACCGGAACGCGCGGGCAAACCCCGCGATCTCGCCCACCGTCTCGCCTTTGTCGGCCAAGGCGGTCAAAAACGCCACCTTGGCGTCGTCCCCCGTGTCTGGAGAGGCCAGCGAAGCGGCCGCGGCCTCGACCTCCACGGAGGAAAGTTCCTGAAGCGCCCGCAGCTGGGTGGTCAGTTCGGCAATGTCTGGCATGAAGGTGCAGGAAATCGAAAAAGCGCCGCGTCTGGGAAGCATAAACTCGACACCCGCCGGACGCTGTGGGAGCTAACGCGCGTGCGTTGTCTCCTTCTGACTCTTCTCGTTTGCCTCGCCTTCGGCCAGCCCGCCCTCGTCCGCGCCGCCGATGAAGCCCCCGCCCAACCGGTCGCCGAGCTCAGCGCCGGCGACGCCGTCATCCTTGGCCTGATCGAAGGCGTCACCGAGTTTTTGCCCATTTCGTCCACCGGCCACCTCATCATCGCCAACACCTTCCTCAAGCTCGACGGCGAAACGCCGCTCACCGACGCTGCCGGCCAACCGCTCTGGTATAAGAAACCGTCCGCCAAGAACCCCGACGGAGAGCCGCTCACCCTCAAACTCGCGGCCGACACCTATTGCGTGGTCATTCAATTCGGAGCCATCGCCGCCGTCGCCGGACTCTACTGGCGCCAGATCCGCTCCATCCTCCTCGGTCTCGTCGGCCGCGACGCCGCCGGCCTGCGCCTGCTGCGCAACCTCATCATCGCCTTCATTCCGGCCGCCGCCATCGGCTTCGCGCTCCACGACTGGATCGACAAACACCTCTTCTCCATCGCCGCGGTCGTGACCGCACAAATCAGCGGAGCGGTGCTGATGTTCGCCGCCGAGCGCTGGCGGAACTCCAACGCGTCCACCAAGCGCATCGACGAACTGTCTCCGCGAGGCGCCCTCGGCATCGGCGCGCTCCAATGCGCTGCTCTCTGGCCCGGCACCAGTCGCTCGATGACCACCATCGTTGGCGGCTACTTCGCCGGCCTCGATCCGCGCAAGGCCGCCGAATTCAGCTTCCTCCTCGGCCTGGCCACGCTCACCGCCGCGACCCTCTTCAAAAGCTACAAATCCGGAGCCGCCATGATCGAGGTGTTCGGCTGGTCGCATGTGCTGCTCGGTTGCGTCGTCGCGGCGGTCACGGCCGCGGTTTCCATCCGCTTCCTCATCCACTACCTGACGCGCCACGGACTCGGCCTGTTCGCCGTGTATCGTCTGGTGACCGCGGCCGTGCTGATTGCATGGTTTATGATTTGATCACCGCTCGATGGTTATAGCGCTTGACGACGGAAAGCGCAGACCTCTACTTTCATCCTTTTCACTCATCACAGACCTGTTCCCACGAACGTCACCCACCCTTTAACCAACACCGACCATGGCTAATCCGAAACGCAAGCAGTCCAAACGCCGTAGCGCCAACCGCCGCGCCGCCAACGCTTTCAAGGCTCCCGAGATCGCCCGTGACCCGACCGATGGCTCCGCCTTCCGTCCCCATCACGTGAACCCCACCAACGGCACCTATCGCGGTCGCCAGGTGGTCAACGTCGAGGTCTAATCCTCGCGTCCCCATCGCGTTAAGTTGCAACCATCCCCTGCGATGGTCTCCTCTTCCGGCGTAACCGGACGTATCGCGGTCGACGCGATGGGAGGCGATTTGGGCCCGCCCGAAGTGGTCGCGGCCGTCAAACTCGCCTTGTCCGAATTCAGCGGGCTCAACCCCATCACCCTCGTGGGTGATGAGGCCGTGCTCAAACCGCTGCTCATGCAGCATGGCCTCGACGGGCATCCCTCGTTGAGGCTTTTTCATGCCTCCGAGGTGATTACGATGGACGACAAGCCCATCCCCGCCCTCAAGCGCAAGAAGGACGCGTCCATGTTCCGCGCGATCGAGCTGGTCAAAGCCGGCGAAGCCGCCGCGGTCGTCAGCTGCGGCAACACCGGCGCCCTCATGGCCGGTGGCACCATCAAGCTGCGCACCCTCGACGGCATCGACCGTCCCGCCCTCGCCGCGATCATCCCGCGCGAAAACGGCCATTTCATTCTTATCGACGCCGGCGCCAACCCCGAGGCCGAGCCCGAGCACCTCGTGCACAACGCCTTGCTCGGCACCCATTACGCCCGCGTGGTCCTCGGCGTAGCCAATCCCCGCGTCGGCCTGCTCACCATCGGCACCGAAGAGGGCAAGGGTAACGCGCTCATCAGCGCCACCCACGAACACCTCAAAAACCTCGGCGGCCTGATCAACTACGCCGGCCCGACCGAAGGCTTCCAGGTGTTCACCGACCATTGTGACGTCGCCGTGTGCGACGGTTTTGTCGGCAACCTGCTCCTCAAGAGCTGGGAATCGCTCGCCCACTTTTTCTCCGACACGCTCAAGGCCGAGCTGAAGGCCAATCCGCTGCGCATGGGCGGCGCGATGCTGTCCCGCGGCGCGTTCAAGGCCCTCAAAAAGCGCATGAACCC